>Ga0256405_10000145_pt1 | contig 226950 bp, 180 predicted proteins | sample RumenRJG_02DNA_FD_189096 | JGI IMG/M metagenome (GOLD analysis project Ga0256405, IMG submission 189096) | Bovine rumen microbial communities from Lethbridge, Alberta, Canada - RJG_02 | ecosystem: Host-associated > Mammals > Digestive system > Stomach > Rumen | place: Canada: Alberta...
GGGGTAAGGGGATGGTGGCTACATATTGATGTTGTGCTGTTGCTTTTTACTGAAAGCTGCTACTAACGACTCATAAATCTACCCTTAATCGTGTATTGGATGATAGTTGCGGATTTTAGGTTTTTTAAAGGTTTTCAGGTTTTAGGGTTTTAAGGTCGGGGAGGTCGATTCGCAATGCTGACCCCTAACCTTCTAACCTCATAACCTTCTAAACGATGCAGACCTCCTAACCTTCTAACCTATTTTTATTTCGTCGATACTTTCCAATAAATAACCGGGAGCATGGTGACAACCATGATGAGGGAGCCGATACCTCCGGCGAAGATTGTTACGCCTACAGGCATCCAGAAAGAGCTTTGGGCGATTATCATCGGTACCACACCGACGGCGGTGGTGGCTGTGGTGAGGAAGATTGGCACCATACGGCGCTTGCCGGCATCGTAGGCGGCTTTCTTCACGGCTTCGTTGTATGCCTGACGGTCGTTTTCTTCGCTTTCTGACAAGAGTTTCCTTCTCTGCTGAATGGCATGTTCGAAGATGAGAATCTCGTTACGCATAATCATTCCCATGAGCGTGATGAGACCGAAGATGGAGGTAAGTCCGAGGGCACGGTTCATCAGGCCGAGTCCGATGAGTGCACCTGGTGTCATCAGTCCGAGGGCTGCCATGCAGATGGTGGTGATGCCATATTTCTTGAAGTTGAAGAGCAGGAAGAAGAACACGATGACCAAGGCAATGGCGATGCCTCCGAAGATCTGCGGCATAGCCTCGTCGCCGTATTCTATCTCGCCGCCTACCTCGCTTCTCACGCCTTGCGGCATCTGTATCTCGCTTTGCATGATGCGGGCTATCTCCTTTTCCACAGGGGCGGTATATACGCCGTTTGCGAACTGTGCTGTGACCGTGATGCAACGCTCACCGCCACGATGCTGTATGCGGCTCTCGCTCCATTTCGGCTTCACCTTTGCAATCTGAGACAATGGCACGGTGCTGTTAGTGTTGTTGATAGCTCCTGAGAGCATAGACATAGGCGATGACATTCCGAGGCTTCCAATGCCCGAGAAAGTCATGTCGGTATCATCTTTCACTACTATCGGCAGGTCGTAGTTGCCTTCCCATATCTGACCTACACGCAGGTTGCTCGATGTAGCACCGATGGCAAGCTGTGCAGAAGCGCGTGTGAAACCGAGCTGTGCAGATGCCACAGGATCAAGCTCTACGTTGATGATAGGGTAGGGCTGCATGAAGTCGGTATGTACCCACTCCAGTTCCGGCATCTTACGCATACGCTCCATGAGTCTTTCGGCTGCCACATGCAGGGAGTCGAGGTTGTCGCCATAGAAGCGGTACTCAAGTTCGTTGACCTCAAGATAGTCGAGACGCTTGAACTTGACATAGGCATTCGGGAATATCTCGCTCAGTCGTGGCTGATACTCAGCCAACAGGTCGAGAGTGGCTTGGTCAGACTTGGTGTTGACGATGAACTGGGCATAGTTGGCACCTGCCATCTGTGGGGCGTAGGCATCCATGAAACGTGGTGATGAGCAGCCTATGAAGCTCGTGATATCCACTATACGCTCATCCTTCTCTAATACGTGACGAACGGAATCGGCTATCACTTCTGTCTCTTTCATGCCCTTGCCGTCGGGCAGGAATATCTCTACTGCAAACTGATCGCGGTCAGCGTAAGGGAAGAGGCGTATCTTCAGCGTAGGGACGATGATTGTGGATAGCAGGATTATGCCGATGCCTCCTACGATTGTAAGCCAAGGGTTCTTGAATGTCCATGCGAGTACGCGGTTGTATGTGTTCTGCACCCAATGCGTTATGGCGTTGCCGTCGGTGCTCACCTTATCGGGCTTGATGATGCGGACCTCAAGGAACGGAATAACCGTTACGGCGAGGATAAGCGATACCATCAGGTTGATGGTTATGGTCCAAGGGAAAGCCTCCAGACAGTCGCGGAACATTCCCTTCATGGTGAACAGGAAGGGGAAGAAGATGGCGCAGATGCAGATGGTGGCAAGCATCATCGGCATGAAATACTGTCGGGCAGACTCTATGGCTGCCACTTTCGGTTCGTAGCCCTTGCGAAGATATTCAAGATATCCGTCGATTACCACGATGGAGTTGTCAACAATCATTCCCAGTACCACGATAAGCGCCGCGAGCGTTACGATGTTCAGTTCGATACCCACCATATACATAATGGCAACAGAGACGAATGTGCTCAGAGGTATGGTAATGGCGGCTACTATTGCAGAGCGCAGAGGGAAGAGCACCATCATGACGATGATGATGATAGCCATTGATATGAGTAGGTCGCGAAGGAATGACGTGATACTCATCGTTACGACCTTCGGCTTGTCGGCTATGCGCGTTACGTTGACGTCTTCCGGAAGTACCGATGTGCGGAACTCATCGAGCACACGGTCAACATCCTCACCGTATTGCATCACGTTGTTACCAGGTGTCATCTCCATGGAGAGAAGCACGCATGGATGTCCGTTCTGCTCTATTCGACTTGCCATAGGCTCATATTCGCGCTCTACGCGGGCGATATCCCTCACACGCACCACCTTTCCGCTTGCAGGGTCGCTGAAGATAATCATGCTTGCTATCTCCTCCTCGCTGTTTGCGGTAGATGCTACGTGGATAGGAATCTGCTGGTCGCTATCGTCTATGCTTCCGCTCATGGTCGTTATGCCTTGGGCTTGCAGTTGCGAGAAGAGCATCTGCTGTCCTATGCCGTAGGCTTGCAGTCGTTTGCGGTCGATATAGAGCGAGATCTGTTCCTTCTGTTCTCCGAAGAGCTTGACATTGGCAACGGAAGGGATGCGGCGAAGTCGGTCGCTGAGGTCGTCGCTGTATTGTTTCAGTTCGCGGTAGCTGCGCTGGTTGCTCTCTATGGCAATGAGCAGGGCGGAGGTGTTGCCGAAGTCATCGTTTACCACAATGGCAAGAACGCCCGAAGGAAGCTGAGGCTTGAAGGCATTAAGACCATGCTTTATCTTCGACCATACCTCGTCCTTGTTGTTCACGTCATCGTTCAGTTTCACCATGACGATGCACATGCCGTTCTGCGATGTAGTAGTGGTCTTGGCACGGTTTACCTCGCCATACGTGAAGAGGTAACGCTCAAGCGGACGTGCTACCTGCTGCTCTACCTCCTCGCTTGTGGCGCCAGGATATACGGCTACCACCACGCCCTGTCGGATTGTGGCATGTGGAAATTCATCCTTCGGCATTACGTACATGCCGTAGATGCCCAAAACGAACAGGATGCCTACTATAAGCAGCGATATAGAGTAGTGTTTCAATGGCCATTTCAGCCAACTTGTCTTTTTTCCCATAATATAATAGAAGTTTCGCAAGTTTTGTTTTTAAGGAGTACAAGGAGTGCAAGGAGTTCAAGTAGTACAAGACGAATGTCTTATACGGAATAGGGGTTGGTGGAGTAAGGAATAAGGTTTGATAGTAACAAACTCTAATCTTTAATCTCTTCATCCTTCAACGATAAATACTATCGTCTTGTACTCCTTAAGCGACTTTAGGAGCGTTACTCCTTGTACTCCTTATTACTCCTTATTACTCCTATAACGACTCCTATAACGGAGCAAGTTGCAAACTTGCGAAAGTTAAATGAAATTAATACACCACTTTCGTTCCTTCACTTAGTTTCTGATACCCTTCCGTTACTACGCGCTGTCCCATTTCGAGACCGTCGGAAATGGAGATGGAGTTACCCATGGTCGTGCCGACACTCACCTTTGCACGGTGTGCGGTATTGTCATTGCCCACGATCCATACGAACAGAGAGCCGTCGGCAGCCTTCTGTACCGATGTGACAGGCAAGGACATTCCTGTGATGCCTTTCGATACGGATGTCGGGAAACTAACGTTTGCCACCATACCAGGGAGCAGCTTACGGTCGCTATTCTGTACGTTGATGCGCACGTCGTATGTGTGTGTGAGCGCATCAGCCTGTATTCCTTTCTCTATGTTTCCTCCGCGCACTTGCTTCTGTGCAGCCTCTACGCTTATATTAGAAGGAGTAGAAGAGGTGATGGCGCTTATTTCTGCTTCAGGAATAGATACCTTCACCTTTACGCTGGTTATGTCGAGGATAGTGACAACGGCTTGAGAGGGTAGGGCAGTCTCGCCGCTACCAATCAGTTTCTTGCCTATGGTGCCGCTTACAGGGGCTTTAAGCTGACAGTCGGCAAGGTTTTTCTTTGCTACCTCCAACTGTGACTTTGCCTGTGCCACCTTGCTCTGTATCTCTACCCATTGCACTTCGGGAAGAGAACCGTTATCGTGCAGCATCTTATAGCGTTGCAGGGCATCGTTGGCTTGTGACATCTGAGCCTCGGCGCCATCGAGCAGGTTACGGGCTTGGGTGTCGTCCATTTCTGCGATTAGCTGTCCTTTACTAACCGCCTTGCCTTCGCTTACAAGTACGCGCTTGACAACGCCCATACCCGTGAAGCTGACGGCTGTCGCCTCACGTTCCTCTATAATACCTACATACGTATGGCTGCCGTCGGAAGATGCAGAAGACACAATCTGCGTTTGCACCCTTGTAGGAGCCTTGGTTCCGTTCTCTTTCTTCTCACTACAACTGCATACCATCAGAATGGTAATTAATCCTAAAATACCTTTTTTCATTTCTGTTTTTATTCTCTAATTTTCTGTTTTGGATGCAAAAATATCTCTTTTTTTACTAACAATGATGTTCTAAATGACGTATTTTGTTGCGTTTTTGACTTATTAAAGTAAAATTGATAGTAAAATAATCCCTTTAGAACATTGTTTTCCGCGTAAATTACTTAACTTTGCACTCAAAAAGTGAAGTTTAGCAAGCTCAACTTCGTAGGTTAGGAGGTTAGAAGGTTAGAGGTTAGAAGGTTAGGAGGTTAGAAGGTTAGGAGGTTAGAAGGTTAGGAGGTTAGAAGGTTAGAGGTTAGAAGGTTAGAGGTTAGAAGGTTAGAGGTTAGAAGGTCAGCAACGTTTAGAAGGTTAGAGGTCAGCAACGCTAATAAGCATTGTTCACAAGCTCACCAAGCTACGCAAGTTCTTCGCTAAGGCTCATCAAGCTAAAACAAGTCCGACCTCAGAACCTCAAAACCTTAAACCCTAAAAAGACCTTAAAACCCCAAAACCTAAATTGCCTGGAAGGCAACACTATGAGTAACCGAGGTGCATACTCGACGAAGGAGAGGATGCTCTCGGATAGAAACACCAATATCTTTATCAGCCTGGAAGGCTGTACCTGATTGGCTTTCCCCGATGTACTGTCTTCCAGACAGAAAAAAAATACGATGTGCTTTTATCCCCGCACATTCTCGTTTCACTCGTATGTACGGGGTTACTAATAGTACTGTCTTCCAGACAGTTTCCTACTCGCAAACAAAGACAACCCAAATAGGTTAGAGGTAAGGAGGTCTGCAACGTTTAGAAGGTTATGAGGTTAGAAGGTTAGGGGTCAGCATTGCGAATCGACCTCCCCGACCTTAAAACCCTAAAACCTGAAAACCTTTAAAAAACTTCTGACCTATAAACCTTAAAACCTGCAACTTGAGCTTTGCGAAAAGTTGAACAATATGAAAAAAGAAGTGATTTCTCTCCAATCGTTATCCAGCAATGGGGATATCCAGATTGGTTATTCAGACAATGACATTGCCATTATAGACAGTTTCCAGAAACTGGCGGAAGTAAGTGCTGCCCATGTGGAAATGAATGCCGTGGCTATCTGTACACGAGGTAAGGCTATGGGCACTATAAACGGCAAGACGATAGAGGTGCATAAGAATCAGGTGGCAATTATTCCTCATGACGTGATTGTTACCGACATCATGATTAGTCCTGATTTCGACATGAAGGTGATGCTCTTTACCAATCGCATCCTACATAGTTTCCTGCATGAGAAGGTGAATATATGGAACGATGTGGTATATATTCATCGAATGCACGTAATCACGATGGAAGATGATGATCTCCGTTTCTATACGAATCTCTATGAGATGCTGAGTCTGTGTTTCTATAAAGAGGAGGAATGTTTTCCTTTCCGTACAGATGTTATTCAGGCACTTTTAAGAGGGGCTATCCTCGGACTTTGTGGTGCGTTGAAGCATCGTATGCTTAACGATAAGGAATCCATAGTCAGAGGTACTGGCAACAATCATTTCCAGCGTTTCCTCGACCTGTTGCATTCTTTGGAGGTGAAGCATCATTCCACGAAATGGTATGCCTCAGAACTGTGTATCACGCCTAAGTATCTTTCGTATATCTGTAAGAAGAACTCAGGCAAGACCGCAAATGAATGGATTACGGAACATGTAATGGAGGATATTCGCTATAATCTGAAACAGACGGACTATAGTAACAAGCAGATTTGTGATATGCTCGGTTTCCCTAACACCTCGTTCTTCGGCAAGTATGTAAAGGATCATTTCGGTATGACACCGATGCAGGTGAGGTTGCAGTAAAGGGATTGCTTTAGAAAAAAAAGTTTCGGTTACACATTTATGTAACCGAAAACAATGACACCCTATGCGTTTTGATTATAGGAACTCCACGAGACGAGTGCCGTCTGGCTGCTCGGTGATGCTGACCTTCACGGTGTCGGCAGGGAGGATGTCCTCGATGAGTTCCGGCCACTCCATGAGACATACAGAGCCTGACTCTACATAGTCCTCGAAACCGATGTCATAGACCTCTTCCTGCTTCTTGATGCGGTAGAAGTCGAAGTGATAGACAGGCTCGCCCTGTCCGTCGGTGTATTCGTTTACGATGGCGAAGGTAGGGGATGTGATGACGTCCTTCACGCCAAGTTCCTCGCATATTGCCTTGATGAATGTTGTCTTGCCTGCGCCCATGTGGCCGTAGAAGGCAAAGATGGTGTTGTCGCCCATGGCAGCCACGAATTGTTTGGCTGCCGATGAAATTTCTGAGAGAGAATTTATTTTAATTTCCATAAAATGAATTTACTATTTAGCTAATTACTATTTACTATTTATTTACTATTCCTTTTTTATTTACTATTTACCATTCGACTTTTGGACTGACGATAAATAGTACATCATCCAAATAGTACATAAATTGTAAATAGTAAATCTGTAAATTGTAAATAATGTTTACTTCTTCCTCCCCTTCAGCGTGATGAGAGGGATGAGCATTTCCTCCATTGAGATACCGCCGTGCTGGAAGGTGTCCTTGTAATACTGCACGTAGTAGTTGTAGTTGTTCGGGTAGGCGAAGAAGTCATTGCCTGTGGCGAACACATAGCTCGTGGAGAGGTTCGGTGCAGGGAGTTGCGCTTTCTGCGGTTCCTTGATGACGAAGAGATCCTTACTGTTGTAGGATAGGCTCTTGCCGAGCTTATAGCGCAGGTTGGTGTTGGTGTTGCGGTCGCCTACTATCTTCACGGGACGGTCGGCACGTATGCTGCCATGGTCGGTGGTGAGGATGACGCGATAGTCGGTCTGGGCGAGGGCGGTGAAGAGTTCGGATAGCACGGAGTGCTTGAACCAGCTCAGGGAGATGCTGCGGTATGCACTCTCGTTGTTTGCAAGCTCGCGCACCATCTTCGACTCCGTACGTGCGTGAGATAGCATATCGATGAAATTGATTACCACGACGTTGAGGTCGTTCTGCTGAAGCGACTTGAACTGCTGCATGAGTTTATCGCCACCGTTGGAGTCGTTTATCTTATGATATGAGAACGTGTCGTGACGGCGGTAGCGCTCTATCTGAGTTTTGATAAGCGGTGCCTCGTTGAGGTTCTTACCTTCGTCCTCGTCCTCGTCAACCCATAGCTCTGGGAACATCTTGGCAATCTGCTGTGGCATGAGTCCGCTGAAGATAGCGTTACGCGCATACTGCGTGGCTGTTGGCAGGATGCTGGTGTAGAGGTCTTCCTCGATATCGAACATATCACCTATCTCCTCGGCAAGCACGCGCCATTGGTCGAAACGGAAGTTATCAATAACGATAAGGAACACCTTTTCGCCCTTGTCGAGAAGTGGGAAGATCTTGGTCTTAAAGATGTCGGGGGACATGAGGGGACGTTGGGGACCCCCTGAATCCCCCTTAAAGGGGGACTTGAGTGGGTGTTGGGTGTTGGGTGTTAGGTGTTGGTTAGGTGCTACCCAATCCATATAGTTCTTCTTGATGAACTTTGCGAAGCCGAGGTTAGCCTCTTCCTTCTGCATCTTCAGCATCTCCGTCATAGAAGACTGTGTGGCGGAGAGTTCGAGTTCCCATCGCACGAGGAGCTTATACACCTCTTTCCAATCGTCGATGCTACGGCAATCGGATATCTTCATTGATATGTTCTGGAAGTTCTGCTGATAGCCAGTCTGTGTCACTTCGGTGACTATCTCGCGGCTGTGTATGTTCTTCTTCAGGGAAAGGAGAATCTGCATTGGATTGACAGGCTTGATGAGGTAGTCGGCAATCTTCTTGCCTATGGCCTGATCCATGATGTCCTCCTCCTCGCTCTTTGTAACCATGACGACGGGAGTCTGCGGCTGTATGTCCTTGATGCGCTGGAGGGTTTCGAGTCCAGACATACCAGGCATCATCTCGTCGAGGAAGACGAGATCGAATGTCTGTTGCTGACATTGCTCAATGGCGTCGAGTCCGTTGCTCACCGTCACTACATCGTAGCCTTTCTTCTCAAGGAAGATGATATGGGCGCGGAGATGCTCAATCTCGTCGTCAACCCAAAGTAAATGTCCGTTTGTCACCATATCATTTACAATTTACCATTTACCATTTACAATTTACTATTCGTGCGACATGCCTTTCCGCTCTCAATTGTAACTACTCCCCCTGGAGGGGGATGGGGGGTGGAGCCTTCACTTGGGGAAGGACGGGTTAGGTCTTTAGAACCCATTCAACTCATAGTATTCATCCTCAAGGAGCTTGGAGTCTTCCTTGTTGCTGTCGTCGAGGATGATGTTTTCCTCTTGCTGAGGCTCTTCTGACTTATTGTCCTCCTCAAGGAGAATGATTTCCTCTGGCTGAGTATTATTGTTGTTCTCAGAGGTGTTATCTTCAAGGATGAAGCTGTCCTCTGTCTGAGTCTGGGCAGGTGTCTCTTCCTCTGTAGGAACAGAGATTATATCTTCCTCTTGTTGAGGCTGCACAGTATTCTCTTCTGTTGGAATGGAGATTACATCCTCCTCTGTCTGAGGCTGAACAGGCGTCTCTTCCTCCGTTGGAACAGAGATTACTTCCTCCTCTGTCTGAGGCTGAACAATGGTTTCTTCTTCCGTTGGAACAGAGATTACATCTTCCTCCGTCTGAGGCTGCACAGTATTCTCTTCTGTAGGAACAGAGATCACCTCCTCTTGCTGAGTTTGAGCAGGAACCTCTTCGTTAGGAACGATAATGTCGGTCTCTGGTTGAGCCTGAACAGATGTCTCTTCCGTAGGAACTGCGATAGGCTCTTCTATTTGTGGGATGAGAACATCATCCTGTGGCATATCCAATCCGAATGAGGTGTTGTTGCCATCCTCGTCATCATCATCATCAGAGCCTGAGACTGGTGCTGCGCCATTAGGTGCCACGGTCTCGGAAGGAAGGGCTGGAGCTACGTTCACGTTCCTTCTGTTCAAGTCCTTCTCTATCTCCTTCTCGTCGTAGTCAGGCTCATAGAGCATATACGGATTGTCGGCTTTGAGAGGCTGGAAATGCTCCGTATAGAAGGCATCGTAGTCGTTGTAGCTATACTGCGTGCCGAGCATTGGTAGGTTCTCGTTGCTTATCACAACGGAACGGCTACCCTTTGCCGCATTCATCATGCCGTCGTTCTTATACAGTACACGGGCATACTGTCGAGCCTCGTCGAATGAGCGGAAACCTGTCACCATCATGTGATGAAGTCCGGCGGCATCGGCAATCTCTATGTTGAAGTTGCGCACTACGAAGTTGGTAAAGTTGAACCTTGCCAACTGGAACAGCAACTTGTTCTCGCTTATGGAATCAGGATTATACACGAACATGAAGGTGAACTCCGTGTTGCGCTCATCTGAGAATCCCTTGGCATTCGTGGTGTCCTTATCCGACATCACGGCTGTACGGCGGTTCCATACATCGCTCATGCTGAAGTTTCCGCCCATAAGTGTACGTCCCTGTCGAACTCCGTTGATAATCATACCTGCAAGTTCGCTGACCTTGCTCTGCGGATATGCCTTCACGAGAGTGTCAAGTCGGGCAAGACAGCCGTCGGCATCGCCCTCGTTGAGCTGGCTAAGTCCGGAGATGAACAGGAACTTATCCCTGTTGTCGTCCAGAGGGAAACGCTTGTCGGAAATGGCGGTGTTGTTCTTCACCTCCTCGAAACGGTCGTGCTGGAAAGCATCGTATGTGGCTGCATAGAGGGAATCCTCAAGATGAGTGCCATACTTCGCATTGTCCTCGAAATACGGGTCGGTGAGAATGGCGGTCCACTTTGAGTCCGCACACTCGTTCTTCATCCTGTTAAGGTATGCCTGTGCCTTGAGACTATCGCCCTTGCGGGAGTAGAGCAGGTAGAGGTGATAGTAAACCTCGTCCTTTGTCTCGGTGTTGGGGAAGTCGCGTAGCAGACGCATGAATGATTTCTCGGATAGGCCGAGGTTTTCGAGCTTATCCTTGAAGATGATGCCTGAATGGAACAGACCGTCCTCAATCTGCGCATTACTCTCGGCAAGCTGTTCCTTTGTGAACGGAATCTGTGCAAGGTAATACTCACGCTTGTGAGGGTCGTTGGCTGCCGTGTCAAGACGTGCCTTCTCTTTCTCTGCCTTCTCCTCAGCGGCTGCTATGGAGTCACGCTGCTCCTCGGTGTACTCTGGTTCCTGAGCATTATCACTATCGAAGTCACCAACGTTAGACTTATTGATACGTTGCCAGTTATCCACATTGTCGCGCTTACCCCATGTGCGGACGAAGGCCTGTTTACCTTGCTGCACGGTTATAGGGTTATAGAAATACCATGTGGCCTCCCTTTTTCCTGCAGTACGGTTGTTCTGTTGGGCAGTACGGTTGTTCTGCCTTGTCTGTCCAGTATCGTACTTTTCCTGTGCGGCAGCCACTTGCTCCTCTGCCTCCTTGTCGCGCTCTTCCTTCTCCTTCTTCTTGAGTGCGGTGATAACGCGGTCGATAGCAGCGTTACGGTCTTTCTCACTCATCTTGGCAAGGAGTTGGAGAGAGTCCTGAAGTTCTACTGCATCGGTAAATGGCGTGAGTTCATCAAGAATCTTACTGCGCTCTGAAAGCTGCTCATAGTCGTCGCGGTCCTTGTCGAGGAGTCCGATAGCCTCGCCATAGCAACGTCCGGCATCACCGTATTTCTCCTTTGCCCAATATAAATCGCCAAGATGCAGCAACAGCACACCCTTTTCTATGCCAGAGCGTGTAGCCTTCTTATTGCCAGCCTCGTATGCGTAGATTGCCTGTGTGGTATCTTTCAGAGTGAGGTAGATATTACCGATGGCATAATACACCTGATCAAGATATTCCTTGTTGTTCTCGTCGGATGCCATGTGCTTCAGACGGGTTATCATCTTACGAGCCTGAGTACCGTCGGCAAGAACCTCCGTCATGGCTATTCGGGCATTGAACTCCACCTCGTAAGGCGGATGCTGGCTTATCACCTTCTTGAATGCCTTGTATGCCTCGTCCTTATGTCCGAGTGCAGCCTCTACCTGTCCGAGAAGGTAGTATTCACGTGCACGCTGCTTTGAGCGCATCTCGTGCTTCACCACCTTGCGCAGGTATTTCTCTGCATTCTCCAAATCACCGATGTGGAGGTAGTAGTCAGCGTATGTATAGTCCCATTCCTTCTGCGCACGCCAGTCTATGGAATCGCGCTGCATATTGCGGATCACGTCCTCGGCATCGTATATCCAATCTTGCTCTATGTAGCATTTAGCAAGCCATGCGCGTGCCTTGCCATAGATAGCAGGCTGTGTCTTGTAGAGACGGCACATATATGCGAATGTGGAGGCAGCCTCGTCGAAGTCGCCCTTGTAGAACTGTGAGCGTCCCATGAGCATCCATGCTCGCCAAAGGAAAGGGTTGTACTCTTTGCGGTTAAGCCATTCTATGTCCCTTTCAGTCTTCTTACGTGACTTGTTCCACTCCGGACGTGCCGTGATGCTATGCAGTTTGATAGTCTTCTGACACTTCTCTATGGCAGTCTCATAGTTGCTCTTGCCAAGTTCACGACTTGCCTTGTTGCCCACGGTATAGAGAGGCAGCATTTCGGTGTAGTTGTCTTGATTGCCGTTCTCTTTCTCCAGAGAGGCATCAATATATGCCAGTGTGCCGTTATAGTATGTGTTATATCTTGCTGTGAATGCCTGCCACCAACGTGACTGCGCCGTGTTCTTCTTGTTGGAGCAGGAGGCGAAAAGCAAGCAAATTAAAAGACCCACCCCCATACCCCTCCCGTAAAGGGAGGGGAGTATATAGTATCTTTTGCGAAATACTTTCCTGTAAAGACCTGTTAATATGTCAATGAATATTTGTCTCAATATATGAGGGTTCTCGTGATTTGAATATTGTAACTTGTTATCAATTATTCATTATCAATTATCAATTCAAAGCCAGAGGCTTTAAGGTCCTCCCAAAACTTCGGATAGCTCTTACTCACAACCTCTGGGTTATTGATGATAAGTCCTGGGAAGAGGATTGCTGCTGGAGCGAATGCCATTGCCATGCGGTGATCCTCGTAAGTGTCGATAGCAGGTTCTGCATCAGGTTCGCAACGTGTGCCGTCCCATGCGAGGACACCCTCTTCAGAATCATTTAGCACATATCCCAGTTTCTTCATCTCCTTCTTCAGAGCCGCAATGCGGTCGGTCTCCTTGATACGCAAGGTCTGGAGTCCTGAGAAACGGAAAGGGATGCCCATGAGTGCGGTGCATACCACGAGAGTCTGGGCAAGGTCAGGCTGATTTATAAAATCGAAGTCAAAGCGTGGCATGGTGCATTTCTGAGCTTTGATAGCCACGTTTGTCGGGATGAGTTTCTTCCTTGTTGCAAAGGATGTCTTAACGCCGAGCACGCTGAACATATACCTGATGGCAGAGTCACCTTGACGGGAACCGTCCATAAGTCCTGTGAGTGTTATCTGACTCTTGGCTGCTTTGTGTTTTGCGTTGGCAACATTCATCAGAGCCGCAATCTCATACCAATAGCTTGATGCGCTCCAGTCGTTCTCGATGAAGAACGGCCGCTCCTTGTAGCCGCCTGCCTTCACACGTATTGTTGATGGATCAGCCCATTCCACGTCAGCACCGAACTCCTGCATTGTGCAGATTGTCATTTCGATATATGGACGTGAGATGATATCGCCTGTAAGGTGCAGCGTAAGACCGTTTGTTAGTCTCGGGCCTATCATCAGCAATGCTGAGATATACTGCGAAGACACGTTGCCAGGAATCTCAAGCAGACCTCCTGCCAACTTCTTTCCGCGGATTTTCAGAGGTGGAAAGCCTTCTTCCCCTGCATATTCAATATCAGCACCGAGGTTGCGCAATGCATTCACAAGAACCTCGATAGGGCGATGCTTCATGCGGTCTGTGCCTGTTATTATGTGTTCCTCTCCCTCGGAAACGGAGAGTAGGGCAGAGGTGAAGCGCATGGCTGTACCTGCCGCCTTGATATTTATCTCGTAAGGCATATCGCGCAATGCTGCCACCATAACATCGGTATCATCGCAGTCGCTGAGGTTTTCCGGAACCTCCTTACTGCCAGAGAGGGCATTGATGACGAGCGCACGGTTGCTTATGCTTTTCGACGCTGGAAGGTTTATAACACAGTCAATAGCCTCTGGGGCATATAATTTATATTGCATTTTCAGAATCTTTACTCTTTTAACTTTTCTCTTTAATCTTTACTCTTTACTCTATATACTTTACACTAGTTATATACTTTACACCAGTTATATATTAAATATATAACGCACCCATTGGTTGTTTATTGTAATGTTCTTCATAAATGCGAGAATCAAGAGACAGACTATATACACAATTAATCGCCTTTGGAGCGTATAACCAATATAGGCTTCCAAGGCGATTAATCATTTGTGTTTTTTTCGTGGTAAAATGGAAGAATGTGTTATTTATTTCATCATTTTCTTACCGTTTATGATATAAATACCACCAGCTTTTGGCTCTGCTACCTTACGGCCAGAAAGGTCGAAATAGATAGGCTGAGCGTTGCTTGTAGCTACTGAATTGATACCAGTTGCGGCTTTCGCTTCCTTAACATACACGGCATCAATAGTGTAGGTTACAACTACAGGCATCTTGCCATAAGAGAGCTTAGTAGTAATCTTGAAACTCTTGTCTGTTGCGTTGTATTCTGCTGTGAAAGCAGAACCTGTTATCTTCTTCTCCTCCTCACCAACTGTGATAGTCTCCTCGTATGTCTGCTCAGGAAAAGAGGCATTGTGGGTAGTCATATCATAGTTGAACTTGAGGTTGTGGATAGTGAAGCTTGGGATTGTCATCTTCATTTTGTTGTAGGTGAGTGCAGGGAGTGTGATGTCTGCCTCTGTTACGCTGTTCATCTTGAATACGATAGTGTCAGTCTCGTTGTCCTGCCATGCGTCCATAGCCTCTACGCCAAACTTTGAAGGACCTGCGAACTTCATTTCGCCATGCTGTGCCATTGCTGTGAGGCATGCAAAGAGAATTGTGAAAAGAGTAAATGTTTTTTTCATTTTTTGCTTGTTTTATTTTTGTTGTTATTGTTATTGCTATTTCTGGTTATTCCGGAAAATCTGGATTTTCCGGTCTTTCTGGAATTTCCGGATTTATTTAAAAGCTGAAATTCATATCTATTCCAACGTGGAAAGGCTTGCCATGCTGCTCGTATCCTCTGCTTGCACTCACGAAATAGAAAGTGTTATACTTGCTGTCTGTGAGGTTCTTGCCCCAGATGGTTATGCCAAGCTTCTTTGTGCGGAACGTTGCCCTGGCATTAAGCTGGCTGTAGAACGCCTGACTTGCAGTATTGTCCTCAGTCCAGTATATCCTGCCTGCACCATTACACCTTATACCGAGCGTTATGCTCATATCATTCTTTATATCCCACATATAGGCGGCATCGGCATTTACGGTGTGCATCGGAACGTATGGCACATAGTTGCCAAAAAAGTCGTTTCCGCTACCGTCATCATATTCAAGGAACTCGGAATGTGTGAAGCCGTAGTTGCCTGTGAAGGTAAGCTGTGAGGTAGGCCTCCAAGTCATGCTCATCTCACCTCCGCAACTCTGACTCTTACCTGCATTCACCATCATTCTTCCAAGACCGGAAGGAGCGAAACGGGCTATCTGCTGATTGAATATGCGGTTATAGAAAACGGCAGCATCGAGTATCACGTGCTTGTCTGCAAGGGTGAGGTGTGTGCCGAGCTCAAAGTTCCATGAATACTCAGGCTTATATACCACCTGCTCCGTTGTAGGCACCTCAAACTGAGGCATATTCTGCGCCATTACCCTACGCACGAACTGAGGCAGAGCAACCATCTGTCCGGGTGCATCCGGGTCTGGAATCTCCTTTGGCATATTAGGATTAGTGGCTGCGAGGTAGTCAAGGTAATTGCCAACGCCCTCCTTCACTCCGTTCATCATATCCACACGCATAGCACCTTGCAATAAGTCGCTGAACATCTGAAGGTTGTAGCCTCCTGAACGCTGTCCCATGCCAAATGATGTGTAGATATTTGAACTGGCATTGAAATCATACTTCAAGGACAGTTTCGGAAGTACTCTGAAGTTGTCGTTTTTGAGACTTCCGTAGTAGCCTATGTGCGACTCCAGATCCTGAAGGTCCACCGCCATCTTCTCGTTTGTGCTGTTTGGCATAGCAAAGCCATAAAGCACATCTGCAGGAGAAGAGTAGTCCATGCTCTGATGCTCGTAGTCGAAACGTACTCCAAGAGAAGCCGTAAGGTTATTGCCAAGCTCAACCGAAGACTGATGAAACAATGCCAAGCCTGTTATAGGAGTCTCGTAGGTGCCGTTTATCGGAAGTCTGTCACCACGGAAATTCAGCGACATACCCGTGAATCCCATCATCTTCAGCATGGCAATCCTGTCCATGTCAGGCAGAACGGTATTGATATTTCCTTCCAACCATCTCAGACCGTCCTCGTAGAATGTTACGGGAGCCTCTGTATGCAACCATTGGCGCATCAGATTAATGCCTGTAACCCTCTTCCACTTGCTTTTGCCAAGGTTCTTTATCGTTATCTCCTCTGTCAGGGTGTTGATACGCTGTTTCTGCTCCAGAGTGTAGATGTCATTAGGAAGAAAATCCTGATCCATGAACATACGGTCGTTGATGTTCTGATAGCCTGTAATAGCATTCAACTGCCATTTGTCGGCCTTATAGCAAATATTCACACCGGCATTCAGAAGTCCGCGACGATAGCTGCTCTCCCTATTGTTGCTTATTATCCCAATCTGACTGCCATAGTGCTCATCGCCTGTGGTAGAACCTGTATAATAATAAGGATAAGCCCCTTCGTCAGAGTAGTCGTAATTAATGTTCACATCAAAGGTGAGGCGTTCCGTTGGAGTATAGATGCTCCTTATCCTTCCACCTCCAGAAGTCACTCCGTCAACCTTTTTGCCTGTCAGACTATTGCGGAAGAAACCGTTAGCCTTCTCGAAATAGCCACCTGCAGAGAATGCGAAATCGTCACAAATCCTGTGATAGTGGGTTACAGAGGCAGAAAGACGACCGTCACCGCTACTGGCACCCAGACGCAGGTCTGTGCCCTCGTAGTTCATCGGGTTCTTGGTATAGATGCGCACCAGACCGCCCATAGTATTCCTACCGTAGAGAGTACCCTGTGGACCGCGAAGCACATCCATGCGCTCTATGTCATAGAAGCTGAAATCGAAAGCCGATTTATCCACGTATGGAATATCATCCACATAAAGTCCGATGGCAGGGGTGTTGATCCTGCTGCCTATGCCTCTGATATACACAGCACTCGTCAGGCGACTACCATAATCTGGTATGAACAGATTAGGGACCAGTCCGCTAACTCCCTTTAGCGATGTGATATGGTTAGCCTCCATCGCCTTCTGACTGATAAGCGATACAGATGAAGCCTGTTGGCGAAGCAAACCGTTCTCCTTGAAGGATGAAACGACTTCCAGTTCCTTCAGGTCAACTTGCTTTAGTGTATCTGTGGTGTTATTCTCCTGAATATTCAACGCTGCGCAAAGCAACGATGCTAATAATAATTGTGACATTTTTTCTGATTTGCGAGTGACAAACCTTTAGGTTCGCACGAAATAAATAGTGCGTGTCAGCCCCTAATGGCTGGTGCACGTCTCTGATTTGCGAGTGCACAGGCGCGTACGAAGCAAATAGTGCATGTCAGCCCTAAAGGCTGGCGCACGTCTCTGATTTGCGAGTGCAAAGTTACAAAAAATTCGCCACATTTATGTAAAAATCCTTTAGAATAATGCCTTTTTTCCTCATAAATGAGGATATGAAAAAGTTCAATACCCTCGCAGTTCCCAAGTAAGTCCCAAGTAACTCCCATTCTTTGGAACGGACTTGGAACGGACCTGAAACGGACTTGGAACGGAGGTGAGAATACCTTCTAAATTTGACTCATACTCGGAGATATTCAATCTCTCTCCCCCTGTTTTTGGTTCTATGGTTCTATAGTTCTATAATTTTTAGAGACACCCCCTATTTTTCGGACTTCCAATTCATAATATATAATATATATAATTATATATATTATATATTATGGCTCTAAAAACGAGTTTTGTAGGGTGTGTGTAAAAAATATAGAACTATAGAACCATAGAACCATTTGAAAAGTAAATAGACAATGCAAAGTGTTGATATATAGCAATTTAAATGTTATTTATAGAAATTTCTTCAAAATGATAATGGTTCAACATTTTCCATTATACCGATTTTTCCTTAAATTTTCAGAGGTTCAATAATGTGTCTCTTACAGTATTGATGTTTTTTTGTGGCGGGATATCCAAACCATCAACAGGACTTTCATTGTCTTGCTATAAAAAAGCAGGGATTTAACGAGTTAAAATGATATGTTTTTAGGTTCTATGGTTCTATAGTTCTATAATTTTTAAAGACACCCCTATACAAATTGAAAATATCATAACATGTTATATGTAGGTAGAAAATGTTGTAAAAAACATCAGGGAAACAGCATGGGGAAATATGTGGGCTGAAATTTCAGCTATCGTCAACTTACAATAACCTTATCCAATGTGGGTGGCGTTTTACCACCCCCATTGTTTTCTTTTATTACTGACCGAAGATGAGTCCCTGTTTTAGGGAGTCGTCAATACAAAACCAGAGCACTAAATCAGGGCGGTGGTTTTACAAAGCAAAAGGAACTCCCTCCTCTCTCCCGATTTTTATCTAACTGATATATGTTAACGTCAGTTCAGCAACGGAGTTGCGTTAGAATTTACTGAATATAATTTATTGACAATTTACTTTCCAAGAAAAATTTACTTTCCAAGAATCCCAATTTACTTTCTTTCAAACGCAAAGACGCAAAGTCGCAAAGTGTTTTTCGTTCATGTTAGTTGTAGATACAAAAAATCACCGCGACATGATGCCGCGGTGAAATTTTATGTCTAAAGGTTGAGGACTAAAGTCTTTAGCCTTTCGCCTTTTTGTCTTAGATAGCGAATGGGTTCTCGCCTGGATAGAGCTGACCTGCTGGGAGAGGAGTGTTGATATCCTCAACGCCGAGCAGACGGAGAGCCTCGAAGAGAACCTTTCCACAATGATCGAATGCGTAAGCACCGTGGTGTGGGAAGCGCTTGCCAACGAGTACGTGACGGTAGAAGCGTGCGAATCCTGGGATAGCGTGGATACCGATACCACCGAATGAGCATGGATCAACGTCAAGGAACTCACCCTGAGCGATGTAAGAAACGAGCTTAGAGTCAGAGTTAGACTGGATACGGAACATTGTTGACTTGCCTGGAGCAATCTGGCCCTCGAGAGTACCCTTTGTGATATCTGGACTCATGAGACGAGCCTGGATGAGCTGATACTTGATTTCGCAGCTCTTCATGCAAGAAGAACATGTGTTACCACAGTGGAAGCCCATGTAGAGGTCCTTGAGGTCAGCACCTGCGAGGTTTGCACCAGCAGGGATAACGTCAGCAGGTACAGAGTTGTTGATATCGAGGAGAGTAGCTGGCTTCTCAGTTGCGCACTCAGCCATGAACTCAGAGAGAGCACCGTAGAGGTCAACCTCACATGCTACAGGAATACCACGGCCTGTGAGGCGTGAGTTAACGTAGCAAGGCTCGAACTCGAAGATTGGCTGCCATGCTGGCCAGCACTTGTTAGCGAATACAGCGAACTTTGAGCCACCCTTGTTGTTGTCGTACCAATCAAGGAGGGTAACCTCGAGCTGTGCCATCTTGTTGATGATCTCAGGATACTTGTTGCCCTTGCCAAGCTCTGCTTCCATATCCTTAGCAACAGCCTCAATCTCTGCCTGCTTACCTGCCTTGCTTGTGATCTCGTTGAATGCCTTATAGAGGTCGAGCTCAGAGTTCTCCTGAACCTCGATGCCGAGATCGTACATTGGCTGGATAGGAGCGTTACAAGCGAGGAAGTCCCAAGGACGTGGACCGAAGCCGATAACCTTGAGGTTCTTAACACCGATTACTACGCGAGCGATGTTACGGAAATCAGCGAGTTCCTTAACACCCTCTGCTGGAGTTACGTTTGGATACTCAGGGATATATACCTTGAGGCGACGGAGACCTACGTTGTAAGAGAAGTTGAGGACACCGCAGAGAGCGTCACCACGATCATTAGCGAGGTTAGCCTTGCCTTCCTCCTTAGCAGCGATAACCATTGCAGGGCCATCGAACTTCTGAACGAAGAGAGTTGTAGGACCCTCTGGACCGAAGTTGCCGAGGAACATACATACAGCGTTGATGCCATTTGCCTTAGCCCAGTCAAGAGCCTTGTAGGTGTCAACGTCGTTCTCGATAACTACTGGACAATCATATACTTCTGGAAGAGCTGCCTTCTTAACCTCTGCCATGAGGGCAGCGAGACGAGCCTTTGTAAGGGAAGCTGGGAAACAGTCGCGGCTAACGCCTACGATACCAAGCTTTACTACTGGTTGATTAATCATACTGTTTTTTTTGTTGAATTTTTTTGTTATAAGTAATAAATGTTTAAGTTTTCAGGTTTATAGGTTTTCGGGTTTATAGGTTTTCTTTTTTTAGGTTTTCAGGTCGTTCGCTTTATGACCTTAAAACCTTCTAACCTCTTAACCCTAACAACCCCACAATTGATTGCAAAAGTACATAATTCCTTTGAAATAACAAAACTTTTATGGTTTTTTTATGAAAAAATTACAAAAAAAATTTTTCTTAACTGCGATACTTAACTTTTTTTGCGAAAAGATAAGAGAAAGTTTTGTGGTCTCAGGAAAAATCCTTACTTTTGCAGACAATAGAAGTTGCAACAAAAGTTGACTTGAACATCACTTTATTGATAACTGAAACATACTATTGATAATTGAAGCATACTATGAAATGGATTATATATACACTTATTCTACTGTCCTTAGCTATTGATGTTGCAGCAAAGTCTAAGAAAGTGGTGCGTGTGGGGTGGTATGAATCCGCATACAATAGCACAGACCGCTTCGGGCATCGTTCGGGCTATGCTTACGAATACCAGCAAAAGATAGCCGCCTATACAGGATGGAAATATGAATATGTGGAGGGCAACTGGGTAACCCTGCTGGAAAAGCTCCAGAATGGGGAGATTGATCTTCTCTCAGATGTCTCTTATACTCCAGAGCGTGCGAAGAACATGCTCTTCTCAACCCAACCTATGGGCTGTGAGGAATACTATATCCTTATTGACAATGCTAATACGGCGATAAATCCAGAGGACATAACAACTCTCAACGGCAAGAAAGTCGGCATTAATGCGGGTAGTATTCAAGAGGGCATCTATGAGAAATGGGCAAAGGATAATGGCATTAAAGCTCAGGTTGTTGAGATTGACGGTCAGGAAAGGGACTTTGCTGAGTATATGTTGAATGGCGAACTTGATGCCGTGGTGAGCGTATCGGCCATTGACCATAACCTCAACCATTGCATTCCGGTAACCGTTATCGGGGCATCGGATTTCTATTTCGTGATTAACAAGAACCGTCAGGATCTGAAAGCAGACCTTGACAATGCCATGAAACAGATTCTCCACAATAATATGTATTATAACCGTCTGCTCTATGAGAAGTATATGGTTAATTCTGGCAGTTTCCGTAGTCTCTCGGGAAGGGAGGTTGAATGGATCAGACATCATGGGGCTATACGTGTGGGGTATCGTGACAAGTATCTTCCTTTCTGTGGAACAAACAAGAACACAGGTGAGGTTGACGGATTCCTCAAGGATTTCACTTCTGTAAGCTCCAATGTGGTGAGAAATGCCGACATTCGTTTTGAGACAACGCCTTATCCTAATACCGATGCTCTGATAAATGCCTTGAAAAACAAGGAGATAGACTGCATATTCCCGATAAGCCTCGACCTCTATGAAGCAGAGGAAATGGGGGTTCTGCTTACTGATCCTGTAATGGAGATTGAGGAGTTGCTTGTGGTGAAGAAGTCGGACGTTGAGGACTTTGACATTTCAGAGCCTAAGCGTATAGCAGTTAATGGCAAGAATATGAGCCATGCATCTGTTGTCAGGGAACAATATCCTGATTGGGAACTTGTGTCTTTCAATACGCCCGAGGAATGTGTCCAGGCGGTGGCAGACGGTAAGGCTGACTGTATGCTTGTCAGCAACTACCGCTATGGTGTAATGCACAGGCAATTCGAGCATTATGGTCTTGTGACTATTTCTACAGGTATAACAATGAACCACATGTTTGCTGTTCTGCCTGATGATTTCTGCCTTTATTCCATCCTCGGTCGTCTCACTAATATGATGTCGTCGGCAGAGATTCATTCTTCTTTGACAAAGCATACCCAGACGGATTCTCAGATGACCATGAGTGATTTCATCAGGGAAAATATAGGTTATATCGTCTTGTTCTTTGCTGTTATCATTGCTATTATAAGCGTTCTCTTTGTCAAGAGTCTGTCATCAATGAAGAAGACGAAACAGCTCAACAGCGAACTCAAGACACACCAGAAACAGCTTTCCGAGGCATACGAGGATCAGAAGGATCACCTTGAGGAGATTTCCCTGCTCAACACCGAACTGGAATGGGCTAAGACACAGGCGGAGGCTGCAAGTAGTGCCAAGACATCGTTCCTCTTCAATATGTCGCACGATATCCGTACGCCTATGAATGCCATCATGGGATTCCGTGACCTGCTTGAGAAACATATCGACGAACCGGAACGTCGTGCCGACTATCTGCGTAAAATCAAGGACGCAAGTAAGGTGCTGCTATCGATTATAAACAATGTTCTCGAGATGGCACGAATAGAGAAGGGAACAGTAGTCGTAGAGGAGGTCGCCATGAATACGAAGAACTTTGGCGTATCAATTTTCAGCGTATTCTCCGAGATGATGGCAGAGAAGAACATCGAGTTCACCCATGAAGATCTCGTTGTTCATCATAATGTGTATTGCGACCCGACAAAAGTGCGAGAGATATTCATGAACCTGCTGTCGAATGCCTACAAATATACGAAGCCTGGTGGTAAGGTGCATGTGCGTCTTCGTGAGTTGCCATCCAACCGTGAGGGATATGGAATCTTTGAGACTTCTGTGTCTGATACGGGCGTAGGAATGTCTGCGGAGTATCTTTCACATATCTTTGAGGAATTCTCACGCGAGAATACATCTACAGCCAATAAGATTGAGGGCACAGGACTCGGTATGCCTATCGTGAAGCGACTTGTGGAATTGATGAACGGAACAATCCGCGTTTCAAGTAAGAAGGGCGTGGGAACTACCTTTGTTGTCACCTTGCCTCATCGTATTGCGGATGAGATGGAAAGCGTTGAGGTAGAGAATGTTGAGGCTGATGAGGCTGTATTTGAAGGGAAGAGGATTCTCCTTGCAGAAGATAATGACCTTAATGCCGAGATTGCAGAGGAAATCCTCACGTCGGCTGGTTTCATGATAGAGAGGGCTGAGGATGGTGCTATCTGCTATGAAAAGATTGTGTCTTCCGAAACTGGTTATTATGACCTTGTGCTTATGGATATTCAGATGCCTAATATGGACGGCTATCAGGCTACAAGGGCTATACGTGCGCTTGCCGATAAGGAAAAAGCCAACCTCCCGATTATAGCCATGACTGCCAATGCCTTTGAGGAAGACAAGAGTAAGGCCGTAAATATGGGTATGAACGGGCATATAGCAAAGCCTATTGATGTTTCTGAGCTTTTCAAAGTATTAGCAAGAGTTCTTGTACACAAATAGGTTTGTGCTCCCAAGTAAGTCCGTTGCAAGTCCGTTGATCCTTCGCTCTTCCTCCGTACCAAAGTCGGTGCAAAGTCGGTGCAAAGTCGGTGGGAGAGCGAAGGATCATCGAGTTTAGTTCCTTTCCATAACGGAGGAAAGGCGAATTATCAGATATCCTTGTCTATGATTTTATTGATCTGCCATTTGCCGTTGTCCTTCTTCAGAATGAGCCTATGGGTGGTCTTTGGTGTCAGTTTCGGCTCTGTGCCGAGAGAGTCCATCTGATAGATATTGCTCAGGTTGAGAATCACGTTGGCAAGGTCGGCTTCCTTGATTTCTACACTATCGACGGAAAAGCCAGGAGTCTCTTTACTCTTGGTAAGAATATCGATGTCTTTTTGATTGACGTTGCTGCTGAGATAGCGGAGGAATTGGGTAAATTCCTCATCCGAGAATTGGGCAGCATCCTTGAATCTCCAAGTATAGTATTTTGTTGCAAAACTATCGGTAACGGAAAGTATTTCCATCTCGTCCTTGTTCTCCTTGTTTTCTTGAGAACAACTGGAAAAGATGCAAATAATGAGCAATATGAAAGCAGAAAAAGGTATTTTCATATAATAAATTTTAAAATATTGACAAAGGTAGTAAAAAAAATTTGGATAATCAATACTTTTTCGTTACTTTTGCATAAAATATTAATCAAAATGCTGAAATTTATATCATTCGGCAGCGGAAGTAGCGGAAACTGCTACTATTTCTCTGCCGGGTCTGAAGGACTATTGATAGATGCAGGTATCGGGATGAGAACATTGAAGAAGTACCTGCATGACTACAATATAAAACTGGATGAAATAAAGAACATCCTTGTGACGCACGACCATGCAGACCATATCAAGGCTGTTGGCGTGCTGAGTACTGACTATAATATGCCTGTTTATGCAACCAAGGAGGTGCACAACGGCATAATGCGTAACTATTGTGTGCATAAGAAGATTCCTTCTGCAAACACCAAGGTTATTGAGAAGAATGTCAGGATTAAGGTCGGGGATTTGTATATAACTCCCTTCACCGTTCCTCATGACAGCTCGGATAATGTGGGCTATTGCATAGAGTCGGATGGCTTGGTATTCTGCCTGATGACGGATGTCGGACACGTGACAGATGAAATGAAGAAATACATCTCAATGTCGGACTATCTCGTGCTTGAGGCCAACTATGATGAGGAAATGCTGCGTGTTGGCAATTACCCTCAGTATCTGAAGGAGAGGATAGCCAGCGACCGCGGTCACCTGTCGAATCGGGATTGTGGTGAGGCTCTTGCCAATAATGCAACGGAGAGGCTGAAGAAGGTTTGGCTCTGCCATCTTTCGGAGGAGAACAACCATCCTGTGCTGGCGCAGAAGACTGTTGAACAGGTGTTGCGTTCATACGGCATCGTGGCAGGAAAGGATTTTCAGTTGGAGATACTGAAGAGAAAATCAGCCTCAGAGTTGTTTGAAATTGATGATATTAAACAATAACGCTATTAACATATCAGGAAACTAAAGTAAAACAAAAGCAAGTATTATGAAGAAGATATTTTCAATCGTATGCATGCTCATGATTAGCATGGCTATGATGGCTCAGGCACAGATCAAGTTCGATAAGACTGCACACGACTTTGGAAAGTTCTCAGAAGAGGATCCTATCGTGAAGTGCACTTTTACGTTCACCAATACCGGTGACAAGCCACTTGTTATCAATCAGGCTGTTGCAAGTTGCGGCTGTACGGTTCCTACATATACAAAGACTCCTGTTCAGCCAGGTGAGAGCGGAACTATCAACGTGACATACAACGGCACGGGTAAATTCCCTGGTCACTTCAGAAAGACTATCACTATCCGCAGTAATGCGAAGACAGAGATGGTTCGTCTGACTATCGAGGGAAATATGCTGGAAGAGGAGAAGAAGTAGCCCCTTACCCCAGCCCTTCCCCCGCTCGGGGGAAGGGAGCAATATAGTAATAAGCCCTTAAAAATCCCGGTAATTTACGGTTTCTCATAGCGAGAAATGGTAATCACTCACTTCCCCCGAGCGGGGGAAGGGTTGGGGTTAGGGGCTTTTGTTTTTATTTAGATTTTAATACTATGGAGAGAATCAGCATACTACGTTCGGAATTAAAGAGTAAGATTGGTGACTCTCTCCTCCCTGGTGATGAAGCCAAGATACAGAACATACTTATTCAGGCTATAAATGATAAGCAGATTAAGTTTGATGTCTTCGGCTTTAATCCCATTGTAATGGCGTTGCAGACGGCTCTTATCGCAGTTGATGAGATAGGTCTGCGTCGTGATGGCGTTATCGCTATCATACTCTACAATGGCGTAATAAATGGTTATACCACCATGGAGGAGGTGCGTAATGACTTCGGTGATGGTGTTGCGACTATCATCAAGGGTTTGGTGCGCCTCTATCATCTCTATGAGAAGACACCTGTGATTGAGACGGAGAATTTCCGTAATCTTATCGTTTCTTTTGCGGAGGATATGCGCGTCATACTCATCATGATTGCTGATCGTGTGAATATGATGCGTGAGCTTCGTGACACCATCAACGAGGAGGCGCGTCATCGTGTGGCTGAGGAGGCAAGCTATCTCTATGCCCCTCTGGCTCATAAGCTCGGCTTGTATAAGCTCAAGAGCGAACTTGAGGATCTTTCGCTGAAATATCTTGAACGTGATGCCTACTATCATATCAAGGAGAAACTGAATGAGACAAAGGCTTCACGCGACAAGTATATCGTGGATTTCATAGGACCTGTTCAGAAGAAACTCGAGGAGGCAGGACTGAAGTTCCATATCAAGGGGCGCACAAAGAGCATTCATTCTATCTGGCAGAAGATGAAGAAGCAGAAGTGCGCTTTTGAGGGTGTCTATGACCTCTTTGCTATCCGTATCATTCTTGACTCTGCCCCTGAGCGTGAGAAGATGGAATGCTGGCAGGTGTATAGCATCGTGACGGATATGTATCAGCCTAACCCTAAGCGTTTGCGCGACTGGCTCAGCGTGCCTAAGACCAACGGCTACGAGAGTCTCCACATCACGGTTCTCGGTCCCGAGAAGAAGTGGGTGGAGGTTCAGATTCGTACGGAGCGTATGGACGAGATTGCAGAGCATGGTCTGGCTGCCCATTGGCGCTATAAGGGCGTGAAGAGTAGTGAGGACGGTATGGAGTCATGGCTTGCAAGTATTCGTGCAGCTCTTGAGGCTGGCGATGACCTTCAGGTTATGGATCAGTTCCGCATGGATCTCTACGATAAGGAGGTGTATGTATTCTCTCCAAAGGGAGATATTCTGAAGTTCCCGAAAGGTGCTACCGTTCTTGATTTCGCATATCATATCCATAGCAACATAGGAAGTCATTGTATAGGTGCGAAGATAAACGGCAAGAACGTTACGCTTCGCGAACAGCTTTCGAGTGGTGATACCGTCGAGATTCTGACGAGCAGCAAGCAGTATCCGAAGCAGGAATGGCTTAATATCGTCAAGACATCGCGTGGAAAGGCGAAAGTGCGTCAGGCTTTGCGTGAGGCTCAGACGAGTACCGGCCTATATGCCAAGGAGCTTATTGAGCGTAAGTTCCGTAACAGGAAAATCGATATTGATGAGAGCATCCTCATGCGCCTTGTCAAGAAGATGGGCTATAAGGAGACTGCGGATTTCTATAAGGATATCGTGGATGAGACTCTTGAAGTGAATACCGTTATAGAGCGTTATCTGGAGATGAAGCAGCATGAGGATAACCCTCAGGCAACGGCTGTTCCTGCACGTTCTGCAGAGGAGTTCCAGTTGATGCCTGATACTAAGCATGTGCCTCAGACAACGGATGATACGCTCGTCATAGATCAGGGTATGAAGGGCATAGACTATACTCTTGCCCGTTGTTGTCAGCCTATCTACGGAGACCCTATCTTCGGTTTCGTAACGGTAAACGGAGGTATCAAGATTCATCATCAGAACTGTCCTAATGCCAACGACCTTAAGTCTCGATTTGGCTATCGAATAGTCAAGGCAAGGTGGAGTGGTAAGGGACAAACGCAGTATAGCGTCACTCTCCGCGTGGTGGGAAATGATGACCTCGGTATTGTCACTAACATCACCAGTATCATTTCCAAGGAAGAGAAGCTGGTTCTGAGGAGTATTTCTATCAACTCTAACGATGGCCTTTTCTCTGGTAACCTCACCGTTCAGATTGACGATACCCACCGCCTTGAAGCTTTGATAAAGAAACTCAAGGGAGTTAAGGGAGTAAGGTCAGTTATACGACTTTAGAAAGAAAAATGAAAAGTAAAAAATACAGGTCAGTCTTTTCGAGTATAGCTATTACAAGAAAAGACTGACCTGTTTTTTTCATTTATATTATTCTACCACAATATTGCTATGCTTAAAACCTTCAACAATCTCTGGGTGAAACTCCTTGTTCTGCGCTTTTATCTTTAGATTCTCAAAGGTGAAGTTGCTAAGACGATATACTTCATCCTGTTTCTGGACATTGAAGAAAGTCTCGCATTCACAGTTGCAGTTGCGCATCACGATATGGTCGGAATAGGAGAGGGGAGAGTCCTTTCTGCCCTTGAGGTCGTAGAACTGCTTCCAAGGGGCTATGAGGAGGAAATTCTTTACAGGACCTGTGATGTCCTCAACCGTAATGTATTCGTATCTCTGAGGCGTGTCTGGACGCATTTTAAGCCATAGCAGGTTGTTTGCCTGAGAAGAGATCTTTATTCTACGGAGGATGATGTTATGGTCAAAGACTGATTCTGAGCCTAACGTGAGGCAACCATGACAGAAACCATACTCGCAATCTTCAATTATGATATTGCGGTTCTCACCATTTCCTATGCTCTCAGAAGGAATCTTTACGCCAGGATATTCTTTCATAAAGGCATCGGCATAAGGGCCTTTACCGCCCTTGATAGCAACTGCATCATCATTAACTGACATATAGCAGTTTTTAATTAGCACGTTCTTCACCACGTCAAGGTCTATGGCATCTGTGGAAGGACCTTTAGAGTCATCGGGCTTGCCGAGGCTGTAAATTCTGCAACCAAGAAACTTTACGTTTTCAGAGTTATAGACGTGGTTGGTCCAAAAGGCGGAGTTCTGGAGATTCACACCCTCAATCTGTACGTTTTTACAGTTGGATATATATACAAGTCGTGGACGTTGCTCATCCTTGTTTGTGCAGTCTTTGTTCCATTTGCGACGAAGCCAGAACTGCTGATGATATCTTAGTCCGTTGCCGTCAATAGTTCCTTCACCTGAGATTGTGAAACCATCAAGTCCGTCTGCATTAATAAGAGCCCCGAAGTAGGTACAAGTCTCGCCCTCGATGCGTGTCTTTCCGAGGGGATAGTCGCCTATGAAGTCAGAGCCCATGAGTACGCCTCCCTTGCGGATATGCAAGTGAGTACCTTGACGGAAATGCAGACCGCCTGTCATATAAATCCCTTCGGGAACTACTATCACGCCACCACCCTCACTTGCTGCCTTATCTATGAGCGCCTGAATCTCGGAGGTGTGTATCCGTCCGTCAGCAAAGATGCGATAGTCGGTAAGGACATATTGTTTTCCCAGTTTTGAGATATCTACACGAGTTGTATCAAAAAACCAGTCTTCAATAATTGTGCCGTCAGGCCAAAGACATATTCGATCTTTCTTCGCGTTTGAAGGAATACACAATAATAAAAGAAAGAGTGTGGTTAGGATAGTAGGTTTTTTCATATTTCGTGTTATTAGATGTTCGCGTAAAAACAAGAAAAGTGAAAAATGAAAGTCTGTTTGAGTCCTTCATTTTTCACTTTCTTATTTAAATTAGATTGACTGCTCTACGTTCCAGACGAATGCCCTTAGACCGAGCATAGGATTGTCCGCGTCAAGTTTCTTTAGACGGGTGAGGAGAGGCTCAACCTTGCTGTCATCGCATATTGTGAGTACAGCCTCGTTCATTGCAGGCCATGCATGTGAGCCGAGGTGAGGGTCGCCTGATACGCTTCCCTTGCCTGCCACCTCTGTCAGAAGTGTATATCCACGGCAGAGGGAAGAGGACAATGCCTCTACCACTCCGTCATGATGTGCCTGATCGTATGTTATGAATACTGTTTTCATTGCTTAATGCTTGTTACGTTTTTCAATATCGTGACTTACGGAATGCAGACGCTGGGTAGCCAGACGCTCTGCCTTTGTCTCTTCCCAGTACTTATCCAGTTCACGCTGTTCCTTCAGAGCCTTACGCTGACGCTTGATACCTATGCTTCCGAAGATACAGAACATAGATGGAACGTAGATAAGGGTGAGGATTGTACTAACCAGCAGACCGCCGATGATACTGATACCCATTGGGCGCCACATCTCAGCACCTACACCCTGGCTGATAGCCATAGGGAACATACCGAGGATTGTGGTCATCGTTGTCATAAGGATAGGACGCAGACGAGAACGTGCTGCTATGGTTGCAGAGCGTATCAATGAGTTGCCACGCTCACGCATAAGGTTGGTGTAGTCGATGAGCACGATACCATTCTTTACTACGATACCGATAAGCATGATACCACCAAGCATTGACATGATGTTGAGGTTGGTGCCTGTTATGAGCAATGCGAGGATGATACCTGAGAATGCAAATGGCACGGAGAGTATGATGATGAATGGGTATGTGAGTGACTCGAACTGAGCAGCCATTACGATGAACACGAGGATGATGATAAGGATACCGAGTGTTCCGAGGTCACGGTTAGAATCCTGCTGATCCTCATAAGAACCTGATACCTGCACGCTGACACCTGAAGGGATATTCATCTTCTCGTAGATTGACTGACCGAGCTCAACACCATCGGAAAGTGCGTATCCGTCCTTGAGCACGGCACTTACGGTAACGTAACGCTCACGGTCCTTACGCTCGATGGTTGGTGGGATGGCGCTCTCCTTGACTGTACCGATATCGCAGATACGGATGTTCTGTCCACGGCCGTTAGGAATCACCATGTTCTCGATATCTTCCATAGAGATACGGGCATTAGGCTCATAGCGAACCTTGATATCGTATTCCTGACCATCCTCACGGAAGTATGAAAGCTGAGAACCAGTGATGATGTTACGGACATATCCTGCTGCTGTTGACAAGCCGAGGCCTTGCTGAGCAAGTTTCTCGCGGTCGAACTCAACAACGATTTCCGGCTGATAGTCAGAACGTGAGATTACGGTCTGGGCAACCATCTCGTTCTCGCTCAGCTTGGCAGAGAGTTCGTCGGCAATCCTACGTGTAGCGTCAAGGTCATAGCCGTAGATCTCGAATGTGGCAGTTGACTGACCGCCCATTGATGCAGCTTGCTGACCACCGAGCATTACGCGGTATTTTGCCAGTTCAGGTATAGCCTTCAAGTCGGCACGCATCTCATCACAGATAGCTGCCAGACCCTTGTCACGCTTGTTGGATGGCACCATCATGATGTTGAACGAGATGATGTGTGAACCGTTATCAGAAAGTGAGGCGAAGGTGTTGTTGTCGCCAGCCTGACCTACTGTGAAGTTACATGACTGCATATCATCGCCGTATCTGTCCTGCCACTTCTTGACGAGGCTCTTGGCAAGGTCTTCGGAAATCTCTACACGGGTACCGATAGGTAACTGTACAGATACACCGATACGGCCAGAGTCGTTGGCTGGGAAGAACTCAGACTTGATGCCGAATATAGAGGCAAGGCTGATAGACACGACAAAGAGGCATAGACAAGAGATGATAACCGTTGCACGATGACGTACAGCCCAGTTGATGCGTCTCTCATACCAGTCGTCAAGATTATCGAGACCGTTGCTGATAGGGGTGTATATCTTCTTGAACAGACCGCTCTGGCGCTTCTTCAACCTAAGCATCAAAGAACAGAGCATAGGGGTGAAGGTGAGGGCTGATATTGTAGAGATGGTCATGATGATACACATCATCCAACCCAACTGCTTGAAGAACACACCTGTCATACCCGTTACCATCGTCAATGGGAAGAACACGGCAATCATGGTCAATGTAGAAGCGACAACTGAGATAGCAACCTCCTGTGTGGCATGAACGGCAGCCTGTTTTGGAGAGGAGCCTCGCTCGATATGCGTCGTTACGTTCTCAAGTACCACTATGGCATCATCCACCACGTTACCGATAGCGATAGAGAGACATGACAGGGAAATCATGTTGAGCGAACCGCCCGTTGCATACAGATAGATGAATGAAGCTATCAGAGACATAGGGATGGTGATGACGATAATCATCGTAGCACGCCATCTGCCAAGGAATATGAATACCACGAGAGCCACGAAGAGCATAGCGTAGGCAATTGTTTCCTCAAGAGAACCGATAGTATTCAGAATGTTGTCTGAGGTATTAACGATGATACCTAGCTTAACATCTGGTGGAAGGTTCTTCTGCAGTTCAGGAAGTTTCTGCATAACGGCATCAGAGATAGCCACAGAGTTGGCACCTGACTGCTTCTGAACGATAATCATAGCACCCTGAACACCGTTGGTGAATGTCTTCTGAGAACGCTCCTGAAGGTTATCCACAATACGTGCCACATCCTTCAGATATACGTTTACGCCATTGTGAGAGCCCACGATAACGTTGTTCATCTCACTTGGGTCGCTGAACTCACCCTCTACGCGGACGGTAAATGTCTGTGTACCTACATCCACGGTACCGTTGGTGATATTGCGGTTCTCTGCGCTGATGGCAGAGCTGACCTGCAAAGGAGAGAGACCGTAAGCCTCCATCTTGCGAGGATCGAGGTAGATGTTGATCTCACGCTCAGGAGCACCAGAGATACTTACCGAACCTACACCATCGATACGTGCCAATGGGTTAGCCACACCATCATCCAGAATCTTATAGAGAGCCTGTTGTGATTCCTTTGCCTGCACAGAGAGCATCATAATAGGAATCATATCGGTAGAGAACTTGAATAGGACAGGCTTCTGGGCCTCGTCAGGAAGAGCGTTGGACACCATGTCAAGCTTGTCTCGCACGTTGTTTGTCAGCGCATCGATATCATAGCCGAACTCGAACTGGAGGGTGATGACTGATACGTTCTCACGAGAGTTACTTGTGATATGCTTCAAATGCTCCACTGAGTTCAATGTGTTCTCAAGTGGGCGTGTTACGTTATTCTCAATATCATTAGCCGACGCACCGTTGTAGTACGTCATGACCATGATTGTATTGGTATCAATATCCGGATAAAGGTCAATAGGGAGCTTTATCAGGGAGAAGATACCGAAAATGATGACTGCCGCAAAGCAGAGGCTTGTCATAATCGGTCGTTTGACCGCGCCTTCGTATAATGTCATATAAATTTTAATTACGGCCTCTCCCTCCGCCCTCCCCCGTAGGGAGGGAACCGGAAGGTGAAAGGCTTTCTGATTTTTTTACGATTTGCTTTTGATTACTCCGGCTCCCTCCCTACGGGGGAGGGCGGGGGGAGAGGCCACCTCTATTTTACCACCTTTACCTTCTTGCCTTCTGCAAGACGAGCCTGACCTGCAACTACTACCTGCTGACCGTCCTCTACACCTTCGAGAATCTCGTAGTTTGTGCCGATATGCTTGCCGAGCACAACCTTATTGTAAGAAACGGTACTTGTGCTTGGATTATATACATACACGTAACGGTCGCCAGCACCAATCTGCTTTACGAGTGAGAGGTCTGGAACAAGAACGTGGGCCTGGTTGCCGTAGTTCACAGTTACACGTGCGAACATACCTGGGCGTACCTTCTGCTTTGGGTTGTTTATAGTAACCTCAACAGGGAATGTGTGGGTAGCAATATCGATAGAAGGAGAAACTGTTGTAATCTTACCTGTGAAGGTCTCGCCCTCGTATGAGTCGAGTGTAAGATTTACTGACTGACCCTTCTTGATGTTCTTGTAGTGAACCTCAGATACGTTCATCACAACCTTTACTGGGTTTGTCTTCTCGATTGTAAGGATAGGAGTACCAGCATACATATCGCCGTTGTCATAGTTACGTGCTGTTACCACACCACTCATAGGAGCATAGAGCTGAGTGTTATGTGACATCTGACGATACTGTGACTCCATAACCTCGATCTGCATCTTGGCATTATCATACTCTGCCTTTGAAGCACCACCGACCTTGTAGAGCTCGCTTGTGCGGTTGAACTCCACCTTCTGGTTGTCAATCTGAAGCTTCAACTGGTTAAGGCTTGAAGCGTCAAGCTGAACGAGCAACTGACCCTTGCTGACAACGTCACCTACGTCAACGAGAATCTTCTCGATACGGTATGACATATTAGGAGAGATGTTGTTCTTCAGGTCACTCTCTACTGTTGCTGTATATTCCTCTGTCTGAGGGATACTCTCGCTTGTAACTGTTGCGAGCTTAACTTCAACAGCCAAATCGGCTGCTTTCTTGTCATCTTTCTTGTCTCCGCATGAGCAGACAACTGCTGCTACAAAAAGCGGTATGATATATTTGGCTTTCATACTAATAATTTTCAATTTTCACTTGCTTTAGCTTGATGAGCTTCAGCGAATAATTCTAAATTGTCAATTTAATTTACTCTCTTCCTAAAGTATAGTCAAGATCTGCCTTGTTAGTGAGGTAGTCGTAGATGCTCTGACGATAGGTCAACTCTGCCTGTGTGAGAGCTGTCTCGCTTTGGTTAAGCTCAAGAATTGTACCACGACCTACATCGTATCTCTTGGCTGATATTGTAACTGCCTTGTCTGCCTTCTTCACAGCCTCGCGATCTGACTCCAGCTTGGAGATTGTCGTGAGCATGTTCTGACGATAGCTCTGAGCTGCCATAGAAAGCTGACGCATAGTGTTTGTGCGGGTATCTGCCAACTTCTCAATCTGTAGCTTGTTACTCTTCAGCTTTGTCCAGTTGCTTGCCTGGAAGATAGGAACTGTAACCGAAAGGGCAAGTGTTGAACTTGGAGAATACTTGTATTTGAACACATTCCAGTTCTCGTTTGAGTATGATGTGTAAGAGCCCTGAAGCTGCATACCTACCGTAGGAAGGAAATTAGTCTTGAGCAGTTTGTTTGAGCGTTCAAGCATGTTCTTACTCATATCAAGCTGACGAAGTGAGGTGTTGTTTGAAAGTTCGCTCTCATTTACTTCTGCCTTGGCAAGTGTCAAGTCCTTCTCGTATGCCTTGAGAGAGTCTCTAAGGGTGATGTCGATATCAGTCTTGATACCCATGAGCACCTTCAGACGGAGAAGTGCGAGGTTCAAGCCTGTCTCTGCGCTTGTCACGCTTGAGCTCATAGAGCGCATCTGAACCTCAGCCGTAATCTTGTCGTATTCGCTCACCTTGCCCACCTGGAACTTCTTGTCAACAACGTCATAGTTCTCCTTGGCAACGTTATAGCTACGCTTGATAACGTCACGACTGTCCTTTGATAGCAAAGCTGCGTAGTATGCCTTTGTTACCTGATTGATGAGGTCAAGGCGTGAGGAACGAGCTTTTTCCTGAGCAAGAAGGATGTCCTCCTTGGTCAGTTTCATGTTCTGATATACTGCTGGGGCATAGATAGGCAAAGTCATGGTAAGACCACCAGTAGCGGTCGTAGTACCATCAGAACCCATCTTGAATTCTCCCATAGCTGTCTTGATTGCAGCCACCTGAATACTGTGCGAAAGCGAAAGGCTTGCACTTACAGAAGGCAGAAGTGCCTGCCAGGCTTCCTTATCGGCAATCTCTTTTAATTGAATGTCCTTGTCGGCTACTTTTATCGTCGGATTCTCCGCCAGCGCTATCTCTATAGCTTTCTTGAGGTTGAGATCCATGTTTCCGACCGATGCTGCCCTGTTTCCTTGCGCGAAAGATAGGTTTGGCGTTACAAGCGAAACAAGTGTAGAGACAATAAGTGTCATGCACTTTTTGTTCATTTTGTCTATAAAATTCTTTGGTTTAACTGAAAAAACTTTGTGCAAAGGTAGAGTTTTTTCGGCACATTTCACTCATGTTATAATATTATTAATATTATTTAACAGATACATATTGTTAAAATCGGTAAAAATGACTATTTTTGCACATTATGCGGTATAAATCATTCATATTTTCGCTTTTCTTTTTGCTCTTTTGCCTCTCTGTTGAGGCGAAGGATGCAACCCCGAAGTCTGGCAACCCGACGGCGACTGAGCTTTTTAATAAGGTGTACAATCTCGTCTTCGGTCCTCAAGGCTCGGCTCTGTCGTATAAGGTCAATATCATAGGCCTTTATAAGACAGAGGGTAACATCATCTACAAGGGCAAGAAACTACACTATGCCGAGGAGCGCTATATGGCTTGGGAGGATGGTATAACCGCCTATATGGTTGACAAAAAGAAGAAAATGGTGAACATCTATCGCTTTGACGACGACAACAAGGATAAATACCTTTCCAAGTTCAAGTATGATGTCAACAATTTCGACTACTCCTATGTACAGGAGGGGAATTATTATCTTGTAACGGCTAAGGTCAAGAATCCGAGTCTCTTTGGCATAAGGTCGGTAACGGCAAGAGTTCGTAAAGACAACCTATATCCCGTAAGTCTGACTATCAAATTAGCTCTTCTTCGTACTACCGTACAGATATCAAATTTCAGAAGCGGTAAGATTGCCGATAGCAATTTCGTCTTTCCAAAAGAGAAATTCAAGGACTACGAGTTTATCGACCATAGGAATGAGAAGTGATCCCGTTGCAGGTCCGCTTCTCCTTCGCTTCAAGTCCGTTGTAAGTCCGTTCATTCTATAGTCCATAGAACGGAGCCTGAGCGAAGGCATAACGAAGGCAGAGCGAAGGATGAACGAACACTTATTGAACAAAAGACTTGATTTCTTTGAAATCACCATTGGCTATATTTCGGTCAATTTACTGGAAATTCCCTTGGGTAGAAGAATTCTACATCGATATCTTTGTCCTTCATTATGTAATAATTCTCATATCCACCTTTGGGTTTGGCAATCATCACCCCTGCTTCTTTGTTGAAATAGAGAATGTCGGAATAGTCTTTAGTCCCCCTTCTAGACATTATTAAATATTCTCCTTTTGTACCTGTACCAACCTTAGAGTCGTCAAAAAAGCCTGATATGGTATTTGACAGGTAGTAAGGCAAAGTGTGAGTACCTCCCTCATAGTGCCTGATGAATGTGTCTTCGGTAAATTCATAATAAACCTTATAAATCTTCGATTGAGGTTTATAGCCAGTTTCTGCTATCCACTTTGTTCCATTTAAATCAGAAGTGGAAATCGTAGCGCCTAATGGTTCTGCCTTGAAAATTTTTCCATTATTATCTACATAAATTTCCACGCTTGCCGTTGGAAGGAAATACCCTATGAACGGGTGCCAGAAACCAAATGCAACGTAATATTGATTTACCTTTGGAATACGGCGGATTGAAACGCCTCTATACGAGTTGCAATAGATACGAACAAAAGGTTCATCCGTTTCTGACTCTTTCCATGCTTGATATAATGAATCCGTACAAAAGATTTTGACAAGAGCATCTCTTGACTGGATGTTATTAAAGTATGCCTTGTAAAACTTCTCTAAATCAGCAGAGTTGTTTATTGTCTGTGCTGATACAAGGCTTGAGAAGAGCAGGAAAGCCGTTAATGATATTATATGTAATAGCGTTCTCATATATTTTCGTTTGTTGCATGCAAATTTACGCAATCTTTTTGACAACTCCAAGCGTATTCGCAAATTTCTTCTTTTGAAACTTTTTCTTTCTTGGATTCTCCTTGCGAGAAAGTCTGCTTTTCTTACGCTCTTCCTCCGAAGATACTCCATCGATACTCCATCGTTACTCCATCGATAGTCCATCGTTTCGATGGACTATCGATGGAAGTGTGATGGAGGTGTGATGGAACTACTCCCTATTTCCGCCTATTAAGAATGGGACTTGCACCGACTTTGGTTAGGAGTCACTTGGGAGTTAAAGAAGAACCACGAAAGATTTCCTGTATGGAAAAAAATATGGACGAGAGTTTGGAGGTTTATGGAATTATCATTATCTTTGCACGGAAATAACATCAACCTAAAACAATTATGGAAAAATTTAAGCCTGTTCTGAAGATTATAGGAATCGCTATTGTGACATTTATAGCATTATTTGTCTTTGATTTGATATGTCGTGTCATGATGGATGCTTTTGATATTTCCATACCCAAATATGTGCGTGAGATAATAAAGATCTTGATTTTAGTAGCGGTGCTATGGAAATATGTCTTTAAAAGAAACTGATTGTCTTTACTTTGAATTAATAATAACCTAAGAAAAAATGAATAAATTTAAACCAGTCCTAAAGTTTGTTGGAGTTTATCTTTTGGTAATAGTTGCTCTTTTTATCTTTTGCATTATTGCAATTGTTTTGTATTTGGTGCTCTCGCATGGTAAAACAGGGGAATTGCAAAATGCTATCATGTACATGAGTAGTGGTCCTATTGCGGTATTGTTAAACGATGTGCTCTTTTTTGTCATTCCTTTGGTTGTGGCATGGAAATTAGGTTTGCTCGATCTGTCCACGGAATTTAGGAATGGCAGAGATACGTTTTCAAAAATGAAACTCCCGATTCTGGTAGGTGTGTTATGGTTCTTTGCTGATGCTATGCTGGAGGATGTGCTTGCTATAGAAATGCCAGAGGAGCTACAGAAAACGTTCAAGGGTTTGATGCACTCGCCTGTTGGAGTGTTTGGAATATGCGTAGGTGCACCTGTGTTGGAAGAACTGTTGATGCGAACTGCCATTCTTGGTTTGATGCTGCGTGGTGGCGTAAAGCCGTGGATAGCTATAACAATATCTGCTCTCGCTTTTGGATTAATGCATATGAATATGGCTCAGTTTGTATTTGCAGCTATAGGAGGCTTGATGCTCGGATTTGTTTACTACAAGACCAAGAACGTTTTCGCGGTAATGATTATTCATGCTATACAGAATACGTTTGGAACAGTTGTGTCGTTGACTATGGAGAGAATGGGCTATGAGGATGGGCATATCTATGACCTCATTGGTATTCCTGCTGTTGTATTGATCTTTGTAGTCTTTGCCTCTGGCAGTATCTATTTGCTGAAGCGTTTATGTTCTCAATTTCCTCAACCTCAATTTGTGGAAAATGAGGAGCCTGACGAGCCTGTAATGGAAGAATGCTAAATGAATTTCCCTTTTCTTCCCCCTCTTTCTTTAGAATGGCACGCCCTTTGTTAAATAATGGTAAATTATAAATCAAAACAATAATGGAAGAAAAGGAAATAAACATAGAGGAACTGCTGAAAAAGGCTGAGAATGAGCAGGAAACAAAGGCTCCTGAGTCTGAAGAGAATGTTAATGCTGAAGCTGCGACTGACACAAATGTCACAGAAGAAGAGGCTAAGACTGACGAAGAGTCAGCACCTGCTGACCCTTTGGCAGAACTCCAGAATCAGGTAGAGGAACTCAAGAAGGAAATGCTCTATAAGCAGGCTGAGTTTGAGAACTACCGTAAGCGTACTATCAAGGAGAAGGCTGAGCTTATCCTCGGTGGTGGTGAGAAGACCATCAAGGAGATTCTGCCTGTGCTCGATGATTTTGAGCGTGCTCTTGCCGATAAGACCGATGACCCTAACGCAATTCGTGAGGGTATGCAGCTTATTTTCAATAAGTTCGTTTCTACGCTTGAGAAGATGGGCGTGAAGAAAATCGAGACTGAGGGTGCAGACTTCAACGTAGATTTCCATGAGGCTATCGCACTTGTTCCGGGACTGGGTGATGAGATGAAGGGTAAGGTTATCGATTGCACAAAGACCGGTTACATGCTCAATGATAAGGTAATACGTCACGCACAGGTAGCTGTGGGACAATAATAAAAGAAAGAGGGAATTATGGCAAAAAGAGACTATTACGAGGTGCTTGGCGTTGACAAGTCGGCAAGCGCAGCAGAGATAAAGAAAGCCTACCGTAAGTTGGCTATCAAGTACCATCCTGACAAGAATCCTGGCAACAAGGAGGCTGAGGAGAAGTTCAAGGAGGCTGCTGAGGCGTATGCTGTGCTTTCTGATGAGCAGAAGCGTCAGCAATATGACCAGTTCGGTTTCAACGGTCCTAACGGCTTTGGCGGAGATGGCGGCTTTGGCGGCTTCGGAGGTGGCTTCTCTATGGATGACATCTTCTCAGCATTCGGCGACATCTTCGGAGGTCATAGCGGCTTCGGAGGAGGTTTCGGAGGCGGCTTTGGCAGAGGTGGTGGTCGTCAGCAGCATCGTGGAGCAGACCTTCGTCTGAAAGTTAAGCTTACCTTGCAGGAGATTTCTACTGGCGTTACCAAGAAATTCAAGGTTCGTAAATACGTTACCTGTGATTGCTGTCACGGCTCAGGAGCAGAGGCTGGTAGCGGAACAGAGACTTGTAGCACATGTCACGGTTCTGGCTATGTGGTTCGCTCAAAGCAGAGCATCTTTGGAATGATGCAGACACAGAGCCCTTGTCCTACCTGTGGTGGCGAGGGTACTGTAATCAAGAATAAATGTAAGAAATGTAACGGCGAGGGCGTTGTCCTTGGCGAGGAAGTAGTTGAGGTAAACATACCTGCTGGCGTTCAGGACGGTATGGTTGTGAATGTTGCAGGCAAGGGTAATGCCGGCAAGCACAATGGCGTGAACGGAGATATTCAGGTGTTCATCACAGAAGAGCAGAACGATGTGTTTGTTCGTGACGGTAACGACTTGATTTACAATCTCTTGCTCGACTTCCCAACTGCTGCTCTTGGTGGTGAGGTTCTTGTTCCTACGGTTGATGGTCATCAGGCAAAGGTAACGATACAGCCTGGTACTCAGCCTGGTACGGTTATGCGACTTCGTGGTAAGGGACTTCCTGCTGTTTCCGGCTACGGCTATGGCACGGGCGATATTCTCATCAACGTCAGCATATACGTTCCTAAGACTCTCAACAGGGATGAGCGCAAGGCTATCGAGGCTCTTCGCGAGAGTGAGAACTTCCAGGGCGACAAGCAGACGAAGAAGTCTATATTTGATAGATTCAAGAATTATTTCTAAATGAACTATTCAGAGACATTAGAATATCTATACACAAGCACCCCCGTTTTTGAGCGAGTGGGTGCTTCTGCGTATAAGGAGGGCTTGGAGAATACCATAGCCCTTGATAATCATTTCGGCAATCCGCATACCCTTTACAAAACCATCCACGTTGCTGGAACTAATGGTAAGGGGTCAACCTCACATACCCTTGCGGCTATACTCCAGAGTGCGGGTTATCTTGTGGGGCTCTATACTTCTCCGCATCTTGTGGATTTCTCAGAGCGTATTCGTGTGAATGGAGAGCCTATCAGCCATGAGTATGTGGTTGATTTCGTGCGAGATAACAAGGATTTCTTTGAACCTCTATGTCCTTCGTTCTTTGAAATCGTTACGGCTATGGCTTTCCGCTATTTCGCTGAGAAACATGTAGATATAGCCGTTGTGGAGGTGGGACTTGGTGGTCGTCTTGACTGTACAAATATCATTTCTCCAGTCTTGTCGGTTATCACAAACATCTCCTTCGACCATACAGGTTTCCTTGGTGATACTCTTGCAAAAATAGCCGGAGAGAAGGCTGGAATAATCAAGCCTAAGACTCCTGTGGTAATAGGAGAATATTTGCCTGAGACTCTTCCTGTATTCCGTAAGAAAGCAGAAGAGATGAATGCAGAACTGATACTTGCACAGGATAGGGTAGGGCAGTATGAACTTCCTGAGTTCCAGCTTCATGGAGCGTGTCAAGAACGTAATCTCCAGACAATTCTTACGGCAGCCCATGAGCTAATCCGTCTTGGCATCCTCCAGGATGAGAAACCTATTATCGAGGGATGTGCTCGTGTATGTGATCTTACTGGTCTCAGAGGTCGTTGGGAAACCCTTTCGGAAACGCCTCTTATTATATGTGATACAGGTCATAATCTTGCGGGATGGGAATTTCTTGCTCCCCATATATATAAGGTGTTTGAGGAAAAGAAAGCGCAGAATCCAGAGGCAAAGCTTCGTATAGTCTTTGGAATGGTTGACGACAAGGATATCAATTCGGTTCTTGCGCTCTTGCCAAAGGATGCGTGCTATTATTTCTGTCAGGCTTCTACGCATAGAGCTATACCTGTAGAAAAGGTGGTGGCTTTGGCTGCTGAGCATAATCTTACAGGTGAGGGTTTTCCTTCTGTCGTGGAGGCTTATGCAAAGGCAAAGGAAGATGCCTCTGATGCTGATTTCATCTTCGTTGGAGGTAGCAGCTATGTGGTTGCTGATCTCTTGTCCTCTTCACTTTTTCAATAAAAAAGAGACAAATCCTTGTTTTTACGGAAAAAATCACTATCTTTGCACTCAATAATATTCATTAAAACTGTTTTCTATGACACCACACATTAATGCCAAGGATGGTGCTTTTGCAAAGACCGTTCTTATGCCGGGTGATCCGCTTCGTGCAAAGCTTCTGGCAGATACATTCCTTGAGAATGCTGAACTCGTAACGGATGTTCGTAATATATATGGCTATACAGGCACTTATAAGGGCGTTCCTGTGAGCGTTATGGCTTCTGGCATGGGTATGCCGAGCATCGGTATCTATTCTTGGGAACTGTTCTCTTTCTATGGCGTAGAGAATATCATCCGTATAGGTTCTGCTGGTAGCTATTATGCTCAGCTTGACGTGCTTGACGTGGTTCTTGCTAAGGAGGCATATAGCGAGTCTTCATTTGCCAAGACTTTGAGCGGATATGATAAGGACACAATTGTTCCGAGCAAGAGTGTTAATGACGTTATCATTCAGGCTGCAAAGGATGCTGATATCGAGTGCAAGCTTGCGCGTGTTCATTCGTCTGACGTTTTCTATACTAAGGAGTCATGGCAGGATATCCATGCACGTACAAAGTGTGACTGTGTGGAGATGGAGGCGTTCGCGCTCTTCCATAATGCAAATGTCCTTGGCAAGAATGCGGCTTGTCTGCTTACTATCAGCGATTCGTTCGTAAGCCAGCGTGAACTGACTTCTGACGAGCGTCAGAACTCTTTTAAGAATATGATGACCGTAGCCCTTGAGGCTGCAATCAAACTGTAATATTTTTTTAGGAGTATAAGGAGTACAAGGAGTGCAAGGAGTACAAGACGATAGTTCTTTCTCTTTGTCGGCATTATTGTTAATACATTCGTCTTGTACTTCTTGCACTCCTTGAACTCCTTGTACTCCTTATTATAATTAATGAAAGTTAATCCAGAAACATACGAGGGACTTACTCATCCGGCATATGTGTTGGAGGAGAAGCGTTTACGAAGAAACCTTGCTTTGATCCGTGATGTGGCTGAGCGTTCAGGTGTTGAGATAATCCTTGCATTCAAGGCGTATGCCCTTTGGAAGACATTTCCTATCTTCCGTGAGTATATATCTAGTACCACGGCTTCAAGCCTTTCAGAGGCTCGTCTGGCGTATGAGGAGTTTGGGGCACCTGCACATACATTCTCGCCTGCATATACGGATTATGAGATAGATGACATCGCACGTATGTCGAGCCATCTTACGTTCAATTCGCTTTCGCAGTATGAGCGTTACCATAATAGTGCAAAGGCTGCTAATCCGGCTATAAAATTCGGTGTGCGTGTAAATCCTGAGTATTCCGAGGTCGGTACGGATATCTATAACCCTTGTGCTCCTGGCACTCGCTTTGGTGTGCTTGCTGAAGACCTTCCAGAGACGCTCCCTGAGGATATCACAGGCTTTCATTGCCATTGCCATTGTGAGAGCGGTTCAGATGTCTTCCAACGTACTCTTGTGCATATAGAGGAGAAATTCAGCAAATGGTTTCCGCAGCTTGAGTGGATAAACTTCGGAGGCGGACACCTTATGACTCGTGCGGACTATGATGTGGAATTGCTTGTCTCTATGCTGAAGGATTTCCGCAAGCGTTATACTAATCTCAAGGTCATTCTTGAGCCTGGATCTGCCTTTGGCTGGCAGACGGGTCCTTTGGTCTCTCATGTGGTTGATATCGTAGAGAATCACGGCATTCGTACGGCTATTCTCGATGTTAGTTTCACTTGCCACATGCCCGACTGTCTTGAAATGCCTTATCACCCAGCAGTACGTGGAGCAGAGACCATAGAGAATGCCCTTGATAGCGAACGTGATGGCGATAGCGGCTCCCTCCCTACGGGGGAGGGCGGGGGGAGAGGCCTCGGCTCTTATCTCTACCGCCTTGGTGGTAACAGCTGCCTTTCTGGCGACTGGATGTCAGCATGGAGTTTTGATCACGAGCTTCAGATTGGTGAAACCATCATCTTTGAGGATATGCTTCACTATACCACGGTAAAGACGTGTACGTTCAATGGCATAAGCCATCCTGCTATATGTCTATTGCGTGAGGATAACGAGCTAGTTACGCTCCGTGAGTATTCGTACGAGGATTATCGTGATAGAATGGATTGATATAAATCAATCCGCATGTAAACAAGAATGATTTTTTTATTATATCATTCTTTTGTTTCAGAAATAATTACTACCTTTGCACTCGCAATTGAGAAATCAATGGCAAATATAACCAAATGGTGGATGTAGTTCAGTTGGTTAGAGCGTCAGATTGTGGTTCTGAATGTCGTGGGTTCGAGCCCCACCCTCCACCCTTAAAAGCGTAGGTCTTTTTTTTAGGACTTACGCTTTTTCTTTTTGTTTGGGAAAAAATACGTCGTCATACCTTTAATATAAGGTGAGTTCGATGGATTTTCACATAAACAGATAAATCCGCTTCCTTTTCGCTTCGTATATTCTTAGAGCTTGGCTATAACGATAGGATACTCCTTGACGATAGATGTTTGGAATACATTGCTGTCCGGTAAAAACAAAAACCAGAAAAAAACATTTATGTTCTAAAAGGCTTTCAGCCTTCATAATGTATTGCTTGTCTGAAAGCCTTTGTAAGCCTTTGGGGCTTCCAGTCTTTCATCCAACCAATCCATTCCCCTCTGCGAGGGTTGGAACATAAATGAAAAAACATAAAAAAGCCAATCACAACCTTACGCTGATGGTTATATGCTTTTTCCTGTTTTTCACCTTAATGTCTTGCCGTAGGCCTGATATGTGGATTTGTTTTTTCGGGAAGCCCAAGGGCTTACCAGAAAAAAGAAATACGCATAGCAGCAAGAGGCGAGGAACGAGACTCTAAGACATTAAGGGGTTTTTATTGTTTTTGTATTATTCATAGGCTTACCAAGATTCAATTTCTTGATGGAAGGTAAGTTACAGAGGTTTATCGGACAGTAATATTTGGAATATTGGAAATATGAGTCAAAAAACTCTTGAAATCTCCTTCCTGAGAATTTAATATTTCCGACCATGTGTAAGGCTGCTTGAAAATATTCGATTCTCACGCGGCAGAAAAGTCAAAAAGTTGGTGCTTTTGGATGAATTTGAAGATTGGGGATAAAAAAACATGAACAAGATAGTGCTTTGAGCGTTAGTCCAAACACCAAATGTAGCGCTCTGTTGAAGTGTTAAATATTCACTTTTTATCAGTTTTATGTTCAAAATTGTTAATTTTGCCCGGTTTTGTCCTAAGATATATCGGAAATTAATATTGATTCGTTTGAACTTGTGTTACATGCCAAGTGCGTATTTTTTAAAATGTTGAATACTAGGTTGTTGGAAGATATTTAAAAGACAAATGTAACAAATGTGTATGTGTCAAAATGCTAAAAAAACGCGCGTTTCGTAAATTTAGGGTCTTATAAATAAAAAAATGTAACAAATTGTTGTTGTATATGTAACGGCTAAATTTGTGTAAAATATATTAAAATAGTACTTTTGTATCCAGTTTTTAGTAGATCAACCTAAGTAAAATTAAAAAAACAAATTATTAACTTAAACTTATCGAAAAATGCGAAAACTTGAAAAGTTGGGAACTTGGAGCAGAAAACTTCTCCTCTTTTCCGTCCTTTGCTTCTTTGCAGTCCTCGCTCAAGCACAGACTGTAAAAGGTATCGTAAGAGACCAGAATGGCGAAGCTATCATCGGAGCTACTGTTAAGGTGGTGGGTGCCAAAGGTGGTACTGTTACAGACAGCAAGGGACAGTATTCAATTGATGCGCCATCAGGTTCTATCCTTAGTATTAGCTATGTTGGTTATCTGACAAAGCAGATACGTCTGAGAGGTGAGAATTTTGTTGACGTTGTACTTCTGGAGGACAACACAACTCTTAATGATGTAGTTGTTGTGGGTTATGGTACCCAGAAGAAGAAACTCGTTACTGGTGCTACTGTACAGGTAAAGGGTGATGAGATTGCTAAGCTCAATACAACAAATGCGTTGGAGGCTATGGCATCTTCATCTCCAGGTGTGCAGATCACTCAGTCATCTTCACAGCCAGGTAAGGGCTTTAAGGTTGCTATCCGTGGTGTCGGTACTATCGGTGATTCAAAGCCTCTCTATGTTGTTGATGGCGTAGTCGCTGGTAATATTGATGGTATCAACCCTAACGATATTGAGAGTATCGACGTACTTAAGGATGCTGCTTCTGCAGCTATCTATGGTTCTCGTGCTGCTAACGGCGTTATCCTTGTTACAACAAAACAGGGTAAGGAAGGTAAGGTTGAACTTTCTTATAATGGATCTATGGGTTGGTCAAACAGCTACAAGCGTCCACAGCTCCTCAATGCTCAGCAGTACCTGGCAATTATTGATGAGTTCACCTTCAATACAACTGGTAAGAAGTTTGACTATAATGGTTACGTTCCTCAGGACATCCTTGATAAGGTTGCTGCTGGTTGGGAAGGTACTGACTGGTGGGGTGCTTTCATGAATGAGAATGCTCCTCAGCAGAATCATTCTGTAACATTGACTGGTGGTTCAGACAAGTCTAAGTTCGCTATGTCTTATACCTATACTGATAACGAAGGTATCATGGGTGGTGATCAGGCTTCTTACTATCAGCGTCATACAATCCGCCTTAACAGTGACCATGTTCTCCTTAAGGCTAAGGACTTCGATGCTATTACAATCGGTGAGAACTTCTCTCTCGGTTACAACAAGAGCCATGACCTCGCTGAGGCTGGTATGTACTGGAGCTATATCCACTCACTTCTCCAGACTAACCCACTCATACCTCAGTTCAATGAGGATGGTACAAACTATATACCTAATGAAGGTGACTGGAATAAATTCTGGTTCTCTAATCCATGGGAGAACATCACAAAGGGTGGTTGGAACTCTTTGGCTGAGAGCCGTAACCTCAACGTAAATGCTACTGCATTCTTGGTAGTTCAGCCTATTAAGGGCTTGAAGTGGCGTTCTCAGTTCAACTACGGTTGGAACTCTGGTACATATCGTAACTTCAGTACTCCACGTGTGCCAGATCTCCAGAATGCAGTGACAACTTACAGTGTAAACCAGAGTGCTTATTTCAACTCAAACTTCTCTGTTGAAAATACTATCTCTTATGACTTCAAGCTTGGTCAGAACACGTTTAATGCATTGGTTGGTCAGTCTTTCCAGAGTACTGCATATAGTGCAAATCTCAGTGGCTCAAATACTGTTGGTGATGATCAGCAGAAGGCTACTTTGAGGGACTGGAATTCTGCTTGGCTCAAGAACTTCACCACAGACCTTGCACATGCTACTCTTTCTGGTAATCCTGACGATGAAGAGTATCTTGCTTCTTTCTTCGGCCGTATCAACTGGGACTACAATGAGAAGTATATGGCAACTGTAATTCTTCGTACTGACGGTTCTTCAGTCTTTGAAAGAGGTCATCGTTGGGGTACATTCCCATCAGTATCTGCAGGTTGGGTAGTGTCTGAGGAAAATTTCATGGAAAGTACAAAGTCTTGGATGGACTACTTTAAGATTCGTGCATCTTGGGGTCAGAACGGTAACAACCGTATCAAGAAGTATCAGGGCCTTGCTACAATCAGAATGTCAGGTTCTAATGGTGATAGCGGTTATAAGTTCAACAGCAGCATGGAGTCTTCTATCTCTGGTACTCCTAATACTGGTGCTTATGCTGACATCGTGCCTAACCCAAATGTTACTTGGGAAACTTCTGAGCAGATTGACCTTGGTTTCGATGCTCGCTTCCTTGGCAGTCGTCTCGGTGTAAACTTCGACTGGTATAAGAAGACCACAAAGGACTGGCTCGTTGTAGGTCCACGTATTGCTATTCAGGGTACTAACCCTGCATACATCAATGGTGGTGACGTTGAGAACACAGGTGTCGAGCTTGCTCTCACTTGGAATGATCAGATTGGTAGTGACTTCAAGTACAACGTAGGTGTAAATGTTGCTACAAATAAGAATGAGGTAACACGTATCGCTAACGAGAATGGTTACATCAATGGTACACCTTCTGTTCTCTCTCAGGGTACTGACTACATCTATCGTGCTGAGGTAGGTAAGCCAATCGGTTACTTCCGTGGTATGTCTTACAGCGGTATCTGGCAGAATCAGGCACAGATTGATGCAGCTCGTGCAGCTGGTCAGGGTGTTCTCGATAACGCAATGCCTGGTGACCCAATCTGGGACGACTTTAATGGTGATGGTAAGATCGAATATAGTGATGGTCCTAACTCAGATAAGCATGAGATTGGTAATCCTAACCCAGACGTCACTCTTGGTGTAAACCTCGGTTTCTCTTGGAAGGGCTTTGACTTCGCTGTAAACGGTGCTGGTGCATTCGGTATGCAGATTATGCGTTCTTACCGTTCATTCGGTGATGCTCCTTATCAGAACTATGATACTTCTATCTTCAACCGTTGGCATGGTGAAGGTACTTCAAACGAGTATCCACGTATCATGGATCAGGGTCATCCTAACACTGTTTGGGTATCTACACGTTATATGGAGGATGCTGACTACTTCAAGATCAAGACTGTTACTCTCGGTTATGACTTTAAGAATGTTTGGAAGTCTTGTCCTCTCCAGCAGCTTCGCTTCTATGTTCAGGTTCAGAACCTCCACACATTCACAAGTTACACAGGTCTTGATCCAGAGGTCGGATCTGCAGGTGGTGCTGATGAATGGGCATCAGGTATTGACCTCGGTCTCTACCCACCAGCTCGTACATTCCTCGTAGGTGCAAGTATTAAGTTCTAATTGACAATTTCTAATTGACAATATTATAAATATGAAAAAATATATAGTATCAGCACTTGCTCTTTTCTCTGCAGCAGTGCTTACATCTTGCGAAGACATGTTGGATACCGATCCACGTGTTACTGACGCAACCCAGGCCACTTTCCCTGGTAAAATTGCTGATGTAGAAGCACTTAATACTGCTACATACAGTCTCATGAACACTATGGGTGGTGGTGATGCAGATAATATGAATATTTGGTGGTGGTGGGAAGTTATGTCTGACAACTGCTATGGCTCTGGTGGTCTTCAGGATAATAAGGTTAAGTCTCTTCATCATCTTGTCCGTATGGATGAAAATCAATATGAGACTCCATTCATTCTTCTCTATGGTGGTATCAACCGTACAAACAACATGATTGAGACTATTGATAACGTAGATTGGAAGGGCAACAACACTAAGCGTAATCAGCTTCTTGGTGAGGCTTATTTCATGCGTGGTCTCTATAATCTCTGGCTCACTCAGCTTTATGGTGATGTTCCTTTGATTACATCTACTACTATCACTCCTGAAATGGAGGAGGAGGCTGATGCCGAGGCAGTTATTTATCCACATATTTTCTCAGATTTCGTATCTGGTATGAATCTTATGGGTGATAAGGCTGCTGCTGGTGATGGTCATGCTAACAAGTATGTTGCTGCAGGTTTCCTTGCTCGTGCATATATGTTCTGGGCTGGCTTCTACAAGCATGTAGGTGAACTTGCTACAGGTTCTGTTGAGCCAGTGACTCTTATTGCGCAGGAAGGTTGTGACGGAGGTTCTCTTTCTAAAGATGATGTTATAAATGGCCTTAAGGACATCGTTTCTAATGGCGGTTATAAGCTTCTTAAGGACTATCGTTCACTCTGGCAGTATTCTAACAGCTATGTTTGGAAGGAGACTCAGGACGTGATCAACGGTGTACGTCAGGGTCATAAGTATGATTTCATTGCTGATATGGCTTTGGAGGATTGTTTTGACATGCCAGGTAATGGTAACGGTAACCCTGAGGAGGTATTCCAGGTTCAGTTCCTTAATGCTTCACGTTGGGGTATTACTGGTGATGCTGGTCCTTACTCTCAAGACCGTATGTACTGTAACTATCTCTCTTGTTTCTGGGCACTCCGTGTGAATGGTCATAATGGTGACCGTAACTTCACATACCCATTCACTCAGGGTTGGGGACAGGGTACTCCATCTTGTAACATCTGGGATGACTGGACAAATGCTGAAAGAGCTGGTGGTGATAAGACAAAGCAGTATAAGGACATCCGTAAGCTCGGTTCTTTGATTGATGGTATTACAGAAAACAAGGAGATTGACTACGAATTCGTAAAGGACTGCTGTGAGGCATCAGGCTTTGGTGTTAAGAAGTATAATGGTGTTACTACTGATAAGGAGACTGGTGACCGCTCTTGGTGGTACACAGCAGCTCCAGAAGGTTGGACAAATACTCTCGGTGACAATGCCCTTCAGGGTAGCCACTTTGAGGACTTCTACCTCATGCGTTATTCTGACATTCTCCTCATGCTCACAGAGCTCACAGGTGATGCTAAGTACATGAACGAGGTTCAGAAGCGTGCAGGTGTTCCTGAGACTCCATATTCTTTGAAGGCAGTTCAGGACGAGCGTCGTTGGGAGTTTGCATTTGAGGGACTCCGTTTCAATGATATGCGTCGTTGGACTGGTAAGGACACTAAGGGTGGTTATGCTTCAAAGGCTCTTCAGGCTCAGGAGGGTAAGATGATGTATTGTAATGGTCCTCACCAGCGCGCTATGAAGCACATGACATGTTCTTGGACAAAGCGTTATGAGGATACAAATGGTTTCTTGGCTAAGCCACAGTCTCAGATTACTCTTATGAATGGTAAGCTTAAGCAGAACCCAGGTTGGGAGCCTTCTAACACAGAAGCCGTATATAAGACACTTTACTAATATTAAAACAAGTATATTATTATGAAAAAGATATTATTTGCACTTGCCACAGTAATATGCTCGCTCGTAGCTTGTGATCCTGTATCTGAGGATTTTAGTTTGGGTGATCATATCACAGCTGATGAGCTTAAGTCTATGTCAACTGTAACGGTTGAAAAGGACGCGAACGGAAATAATGGTAATGTAATTTCCTGTTCAACTTCAGCTCCTGTTAATGCTAAGTGGACTATTACCGATAACAGTAAGCCTGATGTTGCTGGTAAGGAATTGTTTGGTAATTATGCATGGAAAAAGTTGAAAACTGGTAGTTACACTATAACTCTCACAGGTCTCTGTGCTGATGGTACAGTTGTTACTACAGATTTCCCTGTTTCTTGTGATGTTATTACTCAGGAGCTTGAGCGTTACTATATCTATGGTAAGCCAGATCCAAACAATCCTAATCATCATTTGATTGGTTTTGAGGGTGAGCCTTTCTCACCTGCTGCTTGGGACGCTGCAGAAATGCGTTTCAGTGATAATGAGGGTAAGCATTTCCCATTCATTAAGGATGATGTTTATAAGGGCAAAAAGACTCTTATCTTCGACATTACAGATGCTACAGACGATTGTGCTGGTCGTATCATGAATGGTTGGTGGTCTGCTCGTTATGATGGTGATAAGGACGTTAAGTTCACTAACGGTCAGTGGGAGCTCCCACTCACAGATGCTATCTATAATGATTGTGCTCAGGGTGCTGGTGGTAAGGATCTTGACCTTATGATTACTTCTGGTAGCTGTACTATCCACAATGTTTACTACGAGGAATAATACTCCTTTGGTAATATAAATTAAAATTGGGCTGGCTCAGTCAAATGAGCCAGCCTTTTTATAGTATAAAGATGAATACAAAAAGTATTGTAAGCAAGTCACTGCTCTTCGTAAGTCTTCTGATTTTTTTCCTATTTGCTATATACGTGTTGTATATCAATAGGGTAGTACTCTATACTGCACAAGATCGTTCTGAATTCCTTATCGGATCTTCATTTTTCAGCACTTTGATGATGAAGCCTTTTGGATTGATACAGTATGTAGCAGCTTGGTTAACTCAATTCCTTTATAAGCCTTTTGTTGGTGCAAGTCTGCTGGTGGCTATATGGGCGCTCATATTCTTTGTTGGTATAAAGGCTTTCCGCTTGAAGGGGAGTGCCTTTGCACTAATGCTTCTGCCTATAGCCTGTCTTCTCACATCATTGGTTGATCTGGGATATTGGATATACGAATTTATGATCCGAGGATACTGGTTCTCGCAGTCAGTAGGTTACCTTTTGATGCTTACTTTGTTGTGGGGAGCTCGTTCTACATCACGTAAATGGCATGTTTTCTGGTATATCTTAGGTTTCTGCCTATATCCTATACTTGGTTGGTTTGCCTTACTTTTCATTCTATGTCTGGCATTGTCAGACAAACTTACATGGCGAGAGTTTCTTGGTTTGCTTCTTGTTGTTTCTGCAGCTGTTGTATGGCGTGCTCTTCTTTATTCAAATATAAAGTTTGATGATGTTATTTTTGCAGGTCTGCCTAAATTTGAGACACCATCTGATAAGAGTGATTTCCTCTCTATCCCATTTTGGATAATAGGTGTACTTTCAATACTGTATGTAACTCTTTCTCGCTATCTTGATAAATGGTTTGTTCCTGTATTGTGTGTGATAGCAGGCATTGCCTTCACTTGGTCACTTATGTATCAGGATAAGAACTACATCAATGAGATGCGTATGGCTCGTTCTGCTGAAGCAGATAACTGGAAGGAGGTATTAGAGATTTATTCGGAGACTTCAAAGCCTACAATCTCAATGCTTATGCTTAAGAACGTAGCCTTGATGAATGAAGGTGGAATCCTTGACCGTTCGTTTAAGATGGGTAATGATTTCACTCCTATCTATAATCCTGATTCTGTTCATGTCAGTTTCCTTGAGATTGCGTCACCAGTTTCATATTATAACTATGGTATGATAAATGAAGGATTCCGTCTTGCCTTTGAGTGTGCTGAGCAAGCAGGATTCTCGCCACTCTATCTTAGGATGCTTTGCCGTTCTGCCTATGCTAATGGAGAAAAGGAACTTGTTGAGCGCTTTACGAAATTAATTCATGGGCATCCATATTATGCAGATTGGAAACCATCTCCTGTCTCTAAGAAGGTTCGCGAGTTGCAGAAATGCTATTCTGATGAACTCACAGGTGTAGAGAATAGTGATAGATACATCATGAATTCCATCAGTCTCTGGACGGAATCGGACAGCAAGCTGGCTTCTGAACAGGCATTGTTCTATTCTATGATGCGTTGTGACTCTCGCCGATTCTGGAAATCACTTCGTAGTTTCCTTAAATGTCACCAAGGTGAAGAATTCCCTCTTCATGCCCAAGAAGCATACATTATGTATATGGAAAAGGCTCCAGAAGAAAAACGTGTCATGTTGCCTGTAGGACAAGTGACTTATGACCGTTACAAGAAATTCTGGACAATCCTTGAAAACCACGTGAATAGTGGTTTGGATAGAGAGACAACTGCGGAGAAAATGCGAAGCGAGTTTGGCGACACATATTGGTTTTATAACATCTTCGCAAGAAAATTCCTTTAGGTCAATTCTGAATATTCTCACTATTTAGTATAATAATGAAACGATATTTCAACATATATTTACAGCTGCTATCAGTTGCTATATTGTTATTGACTGCATGTCAGTCTCATCCAGATATCCCTTCTTCAAGTAAGGAGACTAAGAATCTGCCAGCAATATATCCGGATTATTGCAATGTGACCGTACCTTGCAATATTGCTCCGCTTAACTTTATGCTTCCTACTTCAGAATTCGAGGAGTGTGTGGCACGCTTTACCATGCCTGATGGCAAGCAGCAGACTTACGGTAGTGGTGTCAAGGTACAGATTCCTGAAGATGAGTGGCACGATATGCTCGAGGCTTCAAAAGGCAAGAGCATGAAGGTTGAGGTCTGGGGAAAGAAAGATGGTAATTGGCTGGCGTACAGTTCTTTTGAGATTCGTGTTGCTGAAGAGCCTATCGATGACTATGTTTCATACCGACTCATCGATCCAACTTATGTGGCATGGAGTTATATGGAGATTGCACAGCGCAATGTCACTAATTTTGAAGAGTCGCAGATCTTCAATAATGAGATTACAAGTAATGACAGAAAGATTGGTCAGTGTATTAACTGCCATAGCTACCAGAACTATAAGACGGACAATATGATCTTCCATGTGCGCCTGTCAAATAGTGGTACTGTCATTGTGAATGATGGAAAGGTGTCAAGGAAAAATCTTAAACGCGACTATACCATCTCTTCTGGTGTATATCCATCATGGCATCCAACTGCAAAATTGATTGCTTTCTCTACCAATCAGACACGTCAGGCATTCCATACATCAAACCCTAATAAACTTGAGGTTTATGATCTTGCAAGTGACCTGATACTCTATGATGTTACAACAGATTCAGTGAGCGTAGTAAGTGCTGATCCAGATCTTTTGGAGGTGTATCCTACATGGTCACCTGATGGTAAGTATCTCTATTACTGTAAGTCTGTTCCACTTCCTGAAGAGATGCGCGACAAGGATATCAGAACCACTTATAAGAAGGTGCAGTACAACATGTACAGACGTTCGTTTGATCTTGCAACCCACAAGTTCGGTGAAGAGGAACTTGTATATGATGCCGCATCGAAGGATCGGAGTGTTACATTGCCACGTATCAGTCCTGATGGACGTTATATTCTATTTGCAGAAGGACAGTATGGTTGTTTCCATATCAGGCATCGTGATGGCGATATCGTATGTTTGCCACTTGAAGGAAAGACTCTGCCATTGGTCAAAGATTCAACTGCCATTGACCTAACAGAACTGAATAGTGACGGTTTTGCTGATAGTTATCCTACATGGTCAAGCAACGGACGCTGGATTATGTGTTCAAGTCGTCGTGGTGATGGTAACTTCAGCCGTCTGTATTTCTCATATTTCAAGAACGGTAAGGTAGAAAAGGCATTCCTCCTTCCTCAGGAAGATCCTGAGCATAATTCTTTCCGTTTGAAGTGTTACAACCGTCCGGAGTTTATGGTAGAGCCTGTCAAGATCAGCGTTGACGAGTTCAGCAAGGTGTTTGATAAATAATAATCTCTTTCTTCCTGCTATTTTAATGAAGAATATTCATTATATTTGCACTCTCATTTTCGGTGTTGCGGTTATCCTCTTCTTCGGATTGGCATATCCGCATCATCTTCATTATCAGGAGCAGTTTCAGCTTTTCCTCTTCGACAGTAATTATGTTTGGGATATAGTAAAGCTGCCAGGTGGTATATCCGACCTGTTAGGACGTTTCTGCACCCAGTTCTTCCTATATGCGTGGGGTGGGGCGTTTATCATTGCATTTCTGCTCTCAATAGTTCAGCTCCTTACTCTCCGTTTAGTTGATTGGGGGCGCTTCTATGGTTTGAGCTATGTGCCATCATGCCTGCTTATGCTCTTTTTGCTTGATGAGAATGCATTGTTAGGTGGAGTTTGGGCAGTCTTAATCACCCTTCTCGCTTCATGGGGCTTTGATAAAACATCTGGTAGGTTACGAGATGTTCTGCTCGTTGTCGCTATTCCTGTTCTTTATTGGATTGCAGGTCCTATCTGCATCATTTTCTTTCTTCTGCAGGCTTTGCGCTTTAAGTCACAGAAGTGGTATTATGGCGTATTCGTACTGTTGGCTATAATGCTCGTGATATTGGCATATTATATCCCGGTACCAGCAAGTAGCCTATGGTTCGGCATACATTATCATCGTTATCCAACAGAATTCCCAACCCTACTTTGGGTTGTGGCTCTATCAATATTCTTCCTTGCGCTCTTAATGAGCATCCCAAAACTCTCCTCTCTAACCTCTAACCCCTCAACCCTAACCTCAACTCTCATCTCCTTCGCTATCGTAGCTGTTTTCATGGGTAGTATCGTCTGGAAAAATGCAAATTTCAAGGCTGAGAAGATTATGGGATATGACTTCATGGCGCGTCATCAGCAATGGAATCGCATAATTGAGACTATCAACGAAGAGAAGCCAAACAACCAGATTGGTGTGACGGTACAGAATCTAGCCTTGGCGATGCGTGGTATGCTTGCTGAGCATGGAGGAGAATACCGTCAGAACGGTATCGCTGGTCTTCTGCCCGATGTTGATCGTGATGCTACCAGTCCTCTGCCTACCGCCGAGGCTTTCTATCAGTTGGGTATGATTAATGTTGCTCAGCGAACGGTTTTCGAGGCTCAGGAGGCAATCCTTGACTTCCAGAAAAGTGCCCGATGCTACAAACGCTTGGCACAGACAAACCTCATAAACGGTGATTATGAAGTGGCTCGCAAATATCTCTCGGCCTTGCAGAAAACCCTCTTCTATAGCGATTGGGCAAACGAGACATTATCTCTCTTGGGCAATGAAAAGGCGATAGCCAATCATCCTGAATACGGACATCTCCGCAAGTTCGCATACAACGAAGACTTTTACTTCAGCGACCATGTGACTCCCGAGATGCTCGAAAGCCTCTATTACAAGAACAGGGACAATCGTCTGGCATACGAATATCTGATTGCCTACTATATGCTGACAGGCGACCGCGACCGCTATGCCAAATTCATTCAGACAACCAAAAAGTAATGAAAAAGATATTTTTCTCACTTCTCTCCGTTCTATTGCTAACCGCCTGCACAACTGAGACGGTCAGCGATGCAAAGCAGGAGAAGAACCAGCCACATATCTATCCCGACTACCTCGGCGTTACCATCCCTGTCAATATTGCTCCTCTCAATTTCGGCATGGATGACGAGACGTTTTTGCTCGTTGATGCCGTCATTACTGATAGCAAAGGAAACACCATGCACAGTCAGGGCGAGGAATCTGTAGATTTCGATATCGACGACTGGCAAGAGCTGCTTGATAAGAACCGTGGCGACTCCCTCTCTGTTACCGTTTCTGCCAAGTATGAAGATGGCTGGCACACTTACAGCCCTTTCTATATATATGTCAGCCCTGATAGTATTGACTACGGAATCTGCTACCGTCTTATTGAACCGGGTTACGAGGTGTGGAGTAAAATGGGCATCTACGAGCGCGACCTATCCTCATTCGATGAGCGTCCGCTGATTGAGAACACCCAGTTCGAGGGATGTGTCAACTGCCATAGTTTCAATCGTGGCAATCCTGCTGATATGAGCCTTCATATTCGTGGCGCACATGGTGCTACATTACTGCGTCAGAACAACGGTCCTATGGCCGCTTATGATACAAAGACCGACCAGACGCTCGGCTTATGCGTATATCCTTACTGGCATCCTTCTGGCCGATATATCGCTTATTCAACCAACTCTACGAAGCAGCTATTCCATGCTGCCGACAGCAACCGTGTTGAGGTGTTTGATGAAGCTTCCGACCTTCAGGTCTATGATGTCAACAAGAATGAGCTGATACTTTCTCCGCTTCTCAAGCAGGAGTCTGTATATGAGACCTATCCCGTTTTCTCTGCCGATGGTCGTTCGCTCTATTTCTGTGCAGCCAAAGCACTCCCAGAGGATAGTCATGCCCTTGATTCCATCAGATATAACCTCTGCCGTATCGATTTTAATCCTGAAACGGGAGATTTCGGCAACCGTATAGACACTATCATAAATGCTGAGGCTCAGAATAAGTCGGTGTCCTTCCCTCGTCCTTCATACGACGGACGTTTCCTTTGCTACACGCTCTCTGACTATGGGCAGTTCAGCATCTGGCATCACGAGGCTGACCTCTATCTTCTCGACCTCTCCACAGGCGAGAGTAGCCCTATGACCAAGGCTAATTCAAAAGATACGGAATCATTCCATAACTGGAGCACAAACTCACGTTGGATGGTGCTTAGCTCCCGTCGTGACGATGGACTCTTCACACGTCCTTATTTCTGTCACGTCGATGCAAAAGGCAATGTAGGCAAGGCATTTATGCTGCCACAGCGTAACCCACGCCGTTTCTATCGTGAGCGTTTCCTTTCATTCAACGTGCCCGATTTCATCATTGCTCCAGCAGATTTCGACGGTCATGAAGCCAGTCAAATCATAAACGATGAGTCTCGCCAGAAAATTGGTGTACGTAGTAAGTAAATATAGGTTATAAGGTTTTAGGTTCTAAGGTCATGACGCGAACGACCTCATAACCTTCTAACCTCATAACCTTCCAACCTCCTAACCCAATAAAAAAATGAATACCTTCAAATCCCTTATTTCATTCCTTGCCATTTGCCTTATGATGGCAAGCTGTAAGAGTACTACTATTGATACCAAGCCAATGGCTGGTACATTGGATGCGCCTTTGCTGATGGATTCCATCCCTGCCGATGTTCAGAAAGCAATGGATAATGCGTTAAAGCTTCATAATCATGAAGTTATGAGCGATACGGCTTCAAATGTCGCTGTGTTCTCCATCGACGAGATTGACCAGACACCATCCGAGGGTTTCGGCTTCGTTGTGACAAAAGGTGCAGTATCAACCAATTTCCTCAACATTATCAATAGTCGCCAGCCACAGGCAAAGTATAATGCCAAGACGGGTGACCTTTGGCTTACAAGCTGTGCTATGTCGGGTACTGGTGTCAATGTTGAAAAACTCTATCAAATCCGTTTTCAAGAGGATGGTAAGGCATATATCAAAAATGAGATTAATCCCTATGCTGTGCAACAGGAACTGCTCCAGCGTATAGGATATACTATTGACGGTGAGAATGTGACTATTTATGATAGAGACAAAAAACTAACCACAATCACGAATACCATTACCGATATGGGTGGATTCGATGATGAGAACCCTATGTGGATAGGCGAACAGCTTTACTATAATCTCAGCGGCGACGAGCCAAAACTTGTCTTCGTTCCTGGCGTTAAGTTCACCACCGGACTTGCGCTTCTTTATGACGATATGCCCGATTTCTCAGCACCGATTACCATAGACGAAAACGGTAATCTCACCATCCATGAGATTACCGTAATTGATAGTAAAACCGAATAATTTCTTTCAGAAAAACTACATCGCGGGCTTGATATTCAGATTCACGCCAAGCGACTGCTCACTATCTATAATCGTCCAACTGCCAGTTGGATAGATATGCTCTACACGTTTCTGATAGCCACGATCTATCAATTCGTTCACCACAGCATCACGACGGTCGCCAACGGCAAAGCCAAGATGATGCACACCATAGCCATGCTCTTTTATGAACTCGTTATAGGTGCTCGGATTATCGTCTAAAATCTGATGCAACTCAATGATGAATCCCTGCGGAGCCATGATAGACGCAAGTTTCAACCCATATTTATAGTTCTTGCCATAGTACATCAGGTTCGGGTCTGTCGTATCAACCGTCTGATGCTCCCTTATCTCTGGCACAGGAACGTTAAGAATCTGTGCCCATTCGCGAGCAGCAACCTCTATATCCTCCACTATAATGGCAATCTGAATGAACTTCTTCAGTTCCAACGGATTAGACATCACCCCACGGTCAGGCTTCAACTCCAGTTTATGGTTCTGTGCTGCCCAAAGGTCAGGATTCGTAATTTGCAGCGAGTCCTTAACAGCCTCTGCCGTCTCCTTTGTCTGTGGCGTGTTTGATGTGCATGACGCCATCATCAGAATAGCCGTCACGCCCGAAAGTAAAATCTTCTTTTTCATTTCTTATTCATTTAGTCATTATTCTTTACTCTTTATTCTTTACTCTTTACTCTTTACTCATTACTCATTACTCATTACTCATTACTCATTACTCTAACCTCTCCCCCCTAACCTCTCCCCTTTCCCCCTACGCAGGGGGACAAAGGGGGGCTTCCTTACGCTTTCGCTTGCGGCGAATCAGGATCAATCATCATCAGTTCCACTTTGTTTCCGTCAGGGTCATGAATCCAAGCCTGCCAGTTCTTGTCCGATGAAGTCTTCGGCTCTTGGTCAATCTCTACACCAATGCCACGCAGACGCTCCACATCGGCTAACAAATCATCGGTTTCAAGACACAGATGCTGGAAACCGCGTGAGTTCCAACCCTTATTCGGATTCTCGCCCTCGCCATTCGGAATCAGCTCCAGATACACACCGTCAGCCATTCTCACATAGTGCAGCCAAGGGTTGCCCTCGTCGTCGTTCTGTATGCCTACGAGCTTCATCCCCAGTTTGTTACAATAGAAATCAAGCGAAGCCTCAATATCCTTGCAAACAAAGCACGCATGTCCAATGCCAACATACCCCTCACGGCCGAATTTGTAAGGCGCCTCGTTACTCTGCATCTGCACCGATTCAGGCGTATATTCCTGTAATTCAATGCCGTTGCCATCAGGGTCATAGAGCCAAAGGTTCTTGCATCCGCTCTTCTCAATCTCAGGTTCAGGCGAGTCAATGTAACCCTTTTCATAAATCTCCTGCAACGTCTTACGGATGTCGCCAACCGTAACGCAGAGGTGGTTATACCCCGTCTTCTTGAAGTCGAAAGCATAGTCGCGGTCATTCTTTCCGTCGTAGAAAAGCTCAAGGAAATGTCCCTTGCAAATCTTCAGATACACAATCCACGGATCGCCATTCTCCTTATGCAACTCGAACACTTTCTTCCAACCGAAAACGTTGTCAAAATACGCTACTGTCTTTTCCATATCCAACGGATTCAAGGCAATATGAGCAATGTCTTTAATCATAAATTAAATTGTTTATGTCAGTTATAATATATCTACCTTAACACTTTTGATATTCATTCAAACGATTCTCCTGTAATCAGTTGCAAATATACGAAAAATAAATTCAATAACCAATCATCTTTGCAATTTTTTCCGAAATTTTCACATCAGGCTTGAAAATACGAAACGAAAAGGGCTGCCTCGCAATATTGAGACAGCCCCATGCTTATGCTATTTGTCCTTTAATCAGTTCTTTATGACGCGAATCATATCGAAGAAATGCGAACCGTCAACCTCGGCACCCTTTGTCACCTCGCCTGTGAGGGCGTCGTAGATGTAAATCTGAGAGTTTGTCTCGTCCTTGGCATTAATGCCGAAGTACACCTTACCATTAACCACTACAGAGCGCTGAGAGAAGCGGCCACCGCTATATGGAAGCTGCTTGCCATTGTAGGTGAGGCGAGTGCTGGTGCAGTTCTTCAGGTCGATTACTGAATAGTAATGAGAGTAGCTGTCGATTGCAGTTCCCTCAGAGTCGGTGCGGCTATATGCGAATGCCTTGCCGTTGCCGATATACTGCACGGTGAGTAGTTTGCCGTCGGTGTTGGTGAAGCCGTTGTATGTTGGGTCGAAGTTCAACTCACCTGGCTTGATGCGATAGAGACGGCCCTGCTCAACCTCACCAACAGTCTGGAAGGCAGCGAAATAGAGGTTGCCAGCCTTGTCGAACATGGTGAAGTTCTGCATCAGCTCACCATAGGCGCTACCAGCCTCCTCAGCATCCTCGAAACTGAGGTTATTAGCCTCCACGGTCATGTCAGCAGCATTGATTGCCACGAGGTGGAACTTCTTCGCACTTGTTGACTTCTTGCCCACTACGGTCTTGCTGTGGTATGTGTAGAACAGCTTATTGTCGGCTGCACGATATGCAAGGAGTCCAGATGTGGTGATAGTGCTGAAACTCTCGTCGATAGGAAGGTCAAGAGAACCCTCGGCAAGGATAGTCATATCGTCGGTATTGAGCTTTGTCCAGATAACCTTCTTGTTGTCGCCGTCAGATGACATAAGGATAAGCGTATTGTCGTTTAGCCATGCGTGAGCGTAGTTACGTGGCTTGAAGGTGTTCTCAACGAAAGGCTGCTCCTGAACCACCTTAACCGCGTTGTCCTTAATCTGATACTTGGTATAGCGGTCGGCGCTTGATGGAATCTGATAGTAGTAACCGTCCTTTGATATTGACTCCATGGTGTATTCGCCAAGCTCTGTGCCAATGCCTGTAATGGTGATAACGCCCTTACTTGCATCCAAGCCATCGATACTGCGCACCAATGTGGTGTTCTTCGAACTCATACCGCCATGCTTGCCCACGGTGAGGTAGAGGTCATAGTGATACTTTGACTCGTCGATAGGATTAATGATTTCCTGAGCCTCCTTGAACACTACGCGGTCAACCTCGTCCTGAGTGTATTCCTTTACCAATGTCTCGCCCTTGAAGAGCTGTACTGTCTGTGCGCTGATGCTTGCACTTGCCAAAAGTGCTGCTATTGAAAATAATATCTTTTTCATTCTTGTTGTCTAATTAAATGTGATACTTACATGATGATGAGAAAATCGTACTTGTCATCACCTACTTGATTAACTTTCCGCTGACATCATACTGATGCCCGTCGCGAACGATAATGAGCTTTCCGCCAGAGATATACTTACCCACGCGGCGAACCTTGTCGCTCTTGGCATCCTGTGGAGTGGCAACCTCGATTTCCTCAATTGCCGTAGTCTCCTTATACACGCCATAGGTTATCTCCAACTGCGCCCCGCCTTCGAGCGGAAGCGTAAGCTCAGGGGTTGACTTGCCCTGAAGCGTAAGTACCGCAGCCCCGTTGTCGTATGTCACCTGTGGCATACTTTCGAGCTGGTAGCAGGTAGATGCACCGTCCACCCACACCAGTATGGCGTTAGCGGCCGTTTCGTCTGCCTTTGCCATGACCACGCATAGCATAGCCATGACCGAGAGTAATAGTTTTTTCATGAGCTTTGTGTAATTAAATTATGTTTTATTATTGTAGGAATAATCTGAACTTTGCATACACATACCTACCTGGCTTCTGAAGCTTGTAGTTGTCGTATGCCAGATGGTCTGTTAGGTTGTTGCACCCGAGCGTGATGTTATAGCGCCCGTCCTTGAAGGAATATGTCGCCGTTGCGTCAAAGATATTCTGACGCGGTATTCGCGCCTTCGTCTCTGCATAGCCGTAAGCCTCCCACGTGAGGAAATACCAATGCACCCATTGATAGCCCATAGCCAGCGTCAGGCGGTCAGTCTTCGAGAGGATGTTATGAAACTCGTAGTCGAGATTCAGGTTGGCATAGAGCCACGGACGGTTAGGCACTCTATTGTCGTATGTGGCAGAAGGCTTGCCGTCCGATTTCAGCTGCATACGGTCGCGTGCATCCTGCCAGCTTATATTTCCCGTCACGTGCATCCGCCTGTTCCAGATATAGCGCAGTTCGGTCTCAAAACCCTTCACGTATATTGCAGCAAGATTACCGTATTGTATCATACCTTCCTTTTCCGAAATGGTAGGCTGGATGTAGTTATCCACATCGCGAATGAAACCGTTCACGTCATATTCAAGCCTATGCTCTGTGCCAAGTCCTATGGTGCCATAGATACCCGCATTCCAGTTGTTGCTCTCCTCTGGTCGGAGTGCGAGGTTAGGGTAGATGGTAGAGGCATTACCGAGCAACTCACGCGACAGAGGCAGCCGCACGCTACGCTCGTATGACATCTTTACGCCCAGCGCCCTCCATATCTCGAAACTCACGGCGGCACCTGCACCCAGATAGCTGTTGGTATTGCTGCCCATCACGTCCCTCGAATTGGTAACAGAAGGTATATAGGTCTGCTCCACGCTCAGGTGGTTCACGTAGTCCTTCACGAAGAACGTATTCTTCATCCTGTCATCCACGAGCAACTGATTATATGTAAGGGCGAGGATATGCTTTGCCAGAACATCGTTCGAGGGTATGAACACCTCCGACACGTCATCCCACTGGTCGTTGCCTATGCGGTTCATCGAGTAGTTGAAATCCAACTGATGATGGTCGTTGAACGTGTAGCCGAGATTCAGCAGAACGTTTGTCAGCGGACGGCCATAGTGCCTCCGTGAACGCTCGCGAGAGGTTATCTCATTACGCGACGACTTTATATAGTTGCCGTTCCAGTCGTATTTCCTAAAGCACGTATCTGTGGTTATCGAGTTGTCCCATGTGTGCGAAGCCGACAGCTTCACGTCGAGCTTTGGCAAGATGAAATTGCGCTTGGCATACCTCACGGTCACGTTCCAAGCCTTACTCTCGCGCTCCGCCATACCATATACGCGGCTCTGCGTGGCTCCCGTCTGCAACTCCTTCTGCATCTGCGAATAAGAGGCTGTGACAAAGGCGGCATCTGCCCACGGCACGTTCATAAATCCAGCCTCCAACTGCCCGAGAAACGAGGTGTAGCCGTCGTGAAAACGCTTTCGCTCCGTAGGTACGTACTTGCGCTGTGTCTCATCCCATACCTCCACTTCCTTCATCGTGTAGTTGTTTTTCGAATGGTTGTACGCAACAACTGGTCGGAGTATCAGTTTCGACTTCGGAAACACATACTGCCCATTGACATTCAGCTGATGCGTACCGAATGAGCCGATGCTGTAAGACGCATCGAGGTAGGGGCTCTGCTCTTTGCGGGTAACTATATTCACAGCACCACCAAGGGCATCAATTCCGAACGATGACGGCACCACACCCTTGTATATCTCAACACGCTGAATAAGGTTTATCGGGATATCAGAAAACTTCATCCCCGCACCCTTCGTCTCAAGCGGCACCCCGTCTATGAAATAGCGTATCGAGTTACCCGAAAGGCCATTCACGCTAAGGTCGAATTCCGAGCCTAAACCGCCCTGAGTGCGCACCTTGACACCAGCCGTACGGTTGATGATGTCCGTGATATCGTTGATGGAGTTCGCCTTATCCCCCACGTTGATGGCGTTCACGCTGAAAGCCCCCTCACGCAGCCTCTGAGTGCGGTCCTTACCCACGATATTCACATCCTCAAGCTCCTTCTGCTTGTATATCTTCGTCTGCTTCTCCTTCTGTTTCCTTGCCACAACAGAGTCAGGCTGCAGAGTAGTTCCGCAGCAAAGCGATGGCATGAAAAATGAAACAAGAGAGATGAAAATGATACGGTGCATAACCCAGCGCTTAGTGTAATTTCTGTTCATTGTTCTGCAAAACGGCAAGTGTAATGAACCGTAAAGAGTCTTGCGCAGAAAGCACCACACAAACCCAGCGTATGCCTATCGCAGCATACACTCTTCTGGCACTCGGCCGAGGTCTCCGCCCTGTTCCTGGGACGCACAACCTCCACAAGACTTCTACGGCAGGTCTTCTGACTCTCCCCAGACTTAGGAGCCTTCCCGTCATTTCTCTTAGGTTAGGGTTTAGCGGTTAGTGTCGGTTGTTGGTGGGGTAGGTGATAGGTGTTGGTGGTTTGTTCTCTAACCTCTCCACTCTAACCCCTAACCTCTCCACTCTAACCTCTAACCCTTTTTCTCTAACCTCATAACCCTCTAACCTCTCCCCTCTAACCCCTCCCCCTATGCAGGGGGATTAAGGGGGTCTGTGGGGTCTTCTAACAGTGGCATCCTTCCCAGTCTTTTATCTTCCATAAGGAAGACGTGAGGATTACAGCTGCAGGTACAGTCCCGAACTTACATCGGAGTTCCCTTGCATCACGTCCCGACACCCGCCAAAGTCATAAGCGCAGAATGCCGAAACAGATTACCGTCAAGCGATTGCAAAGTTAACTATATTTTTCCAAATATCAGCACAGATTAATGGATTATTTTCAAAAAACACCCTCAATAGCCGTCATTACAATCGCATTTCCTGTCAGAAACAATCGTGCCACCCAAGCAAAGGCTGTTAAAAACGGGGAATAAGGAACCATTTCGATAAGCCAAAAGAGCAATGGCAAGCTTGCTTGATTATTGCCTTGGCGAGAAATGGTCGAATAAAATTCAAAATAAAAGGCTTAAAAGTTGCGGATTAGGTAAGAATTTAGTAATTTTGCGACGGAATTTGCGCCCTTGATACTGCAAAGCATCATCGGCAACATTCATTTTTATTAAAAGGTATGGATAAAATATACTATAAGAAAGCAGCCTTGTTACAGGGACAGGATGCAAGAGACATCGTAATCGGTATTGCTGATTGCAATACTTCTGTAAGGCATTATGATGACGATCAGGGATGGGTCAACACGATGAAAGCCATCGAGTATGGCATTACAGAAGACCACCTCACATTCTATGAAGAAGACATAGAATTCGAGTGGATGGAAGAAGAGACCGATGACATCGACTTCATCTCCGAGCAGGAGTTCAAGGAAACCCTTCTCGCAATGAAGGAATACGTATCAGCCAGCAGAGCAGCCTACGACAAATACATCAGCGTCGTAACTCTCTAATGCGCGTTTTGTATCACAAACGTTATCTGTATTCCAAGCGTTATTCGTATTCCAAGCGCTTTTATTAAACATTGCAAGCGTAAGTTCGTCTCGCAAGTCTTTATATCATATCGCAAGTGTTTATTTGTTTTATATTTGGTTAAGAATTACGTCTAAACCGTAAAGCCCCATCTCTCAACGAGATGAGGCTTTTTTATTTTCACTTGCCTCCGCCCTCAGTATTTAGAACGCAAAGCCGCTAAGTTGCAAAGTTTTTCTTTTTTTCGAACACAGATTACACAGATTTAACGGATAGTCTCGCTTACGCTCGTGATTAATATCCCTAAAATCCTGAAAATCTGTGGTTAATATAAACATGAACACGAAATGCACGGAAAAAACGAAAATCCTTTTTTCGCAAGGCTCAACAAGCTAAAGCAAGTCGTTCATTTAGTGTCTTCCGTGTTCAATAAAAATTATCTCTGTGTCTTCGCGCCTCTGCGTTTGTTTTTAATTAATTTGCGAATGCTCTTCCGCTTGGGCCCATAAACGAAAAGCACCCGCAACCAGATTTATCATCCGATTGCAAGTGCAAAATTAAGGATAAAAAAAATCGCAACCGAGCGTTTTGCCCGATTGCGATGATGATTGCAATGATTGCAATGATGATTGCTATGATTTTCCTCTTAAGAAGCCAAAGAATGAGGCTAAATTTCAAGATACTCCATCAGTTTCTCCGCTACCTCTATCTGCTTCCTCTCTGCTGCCGAAGCCGAGTCCCTAAGACTCAGCCAAGTTGCAGGATTGCCCTTCAGTCTGCTTATTGAGATATTCCTCCAGTTATTATAATTACACTTCACGCGCGTCTGAATCTCCATCGCCTCAATCGTCTTGCAGAAATCCGACTTGTTCGTGTTATATCCCTTGTATTCGCTAAGAACCCTATACACAGCCCACCATTGAGTATCGTCCACAAGAACACCCTCCTTGTCCAGTCGCTCAATGGCATCCTTAATCTCCTTTGCCGTAGTAGGCAATCCCTTCACACCCCCACCCGCATTCAGCGTTACAGGCTGATGAAACTGCGCATCGTTCAACACCACGCAATTACTGCCCGGATGGAAAATCATCTGATATTTTGTCTGAAATGTCTCGCTCATTTTTTTCTGTTTTAACTTGCCAATATTGTAGCATTACTGCCATTCTGAAAATTCATCTCCGTCTTCTTGTTCACCGTGAGGTTATTCACAATCAAAGGCATCTTGCCACTCGATGCCATTTGAAGCCTGTCCCTCAATGCCAAGGCAGAAAGTAGTTTGTGGAACTTTTCCCTCGGAATATGTGTGTAACACACCACACTCCACAAATCCTTCAAACTATCCACATACATATACAAGTCATACGGCAAACGGCGCAGCGTAATATTCAGTTCCTCCAAATACTGCGCAATCACAGGCTCACCAAGCATCTTGCCCTCCCTTGCAATTTCGGCAGCAAACTTCTGACAAAGCCTGTTCACCGCCTCACCCTCAAGGAATTCTGGCCACCAGTTCTCAATAAAAGCCTTGCGCCTACAGTCCTTGCGCCTTACCGTAGAGGCATGTTGCAATATCTCGATATACTCACGCCATACGCTCCTCTGTCTCGTCTCAAGCAGAAACACCAAGTCATCATATAGTTTCGTTGTCTCTATCGACATATCAATAAGCGTAGCCTCCACAAATTCATTAATCAGCCTTGCCGTAGCATCACAGATACCATCCGTACCCCTCGCTATGGCTTTCCTTATGGCATTTGCATAATGCTCCGCATTATTTATCTTGCCGATGCTAAGCAACTGCGGACCATTATAGTCCCAATTGCTCCACTCCTCGCCCGGCTCAATCTTCTCCACATCTTCGAGATCAACCACAACCGTATATCTCAATATAGGCGTACCGTTCTCAGGACGATACACCTCCAGAAAATCAGCCTCACACTCCTCGCATCCCGACTGCTCAATCAAAGGCTTCACAAAGCGCTTATCATCAGCATTCACGAAGCACACATCCACATCATCCACGCTCATCACCATACAGGTGCTATCGCATGGATTATCCTTCTGATAGCGAATCACGGCCTTATGCCTCTTCGCCTCTATATTGTCGAGCCATGCCATTAAATCCATGCCAGAAGGCAGAAATCTTTGAATGGCAACGCCTCTGATTTCCTTAATGATTGTCATAACAGAAATAGGTAAAATTCGTCTTCTCTCTGCCACCTCATAGGTGTAAGTGGCATGGGGGAATAATATGCTTACAAAAGTACAAAAAAACTCCCAATTCGCCAAGCAAATCGGGATGTTTTTTAGTATTTTTTTCTTTTGTATTCAACTGCCCTTCCTACTCTTCACTAAACTTCAGTTTCGGAAGGGATTTCATGAAAAATAGGTACTTAGGCGTACAAATTTGTGTCATGACACAGATTTATACGCATAAACGCATATTCTTCACCCCAAATAGGAAACAATCAAGGGGAGTAGCAAAACGTTACTCCCCTTGTGATGTCTTTGATTATGTCATTATCCTCGGAAACTACTCTTCAAATCCCAAATAAATTTCCCGAAATTTTCAAAGTTTTTCGAGTAGAGAACAAGCATTCATCACATCCCCACAATCAGCAGTTTCTACAACAACTAACGACAACGATTCGTATGTAATATTTCCAACCTTGCAGATTTTATCCCCTATTTCTCATAATCAAAGCCCTCTAAACGTACTTTTTCATAGCATATCAGAAAAAAACTTTCCAAATCATTTTTGCCATTAAGAAAAAAATATTACTTTTGTCCTCAGTAATCGATTACGAAATCCTTTCGTCTGACTTTATTTGGGGTAATATTTCAAAGTTATAAGCACTACTAATCGCCTAATAACCGAACAATTACATCCCCACTAATATTAATTTTAACGGTATATTATTTATGTGTAAGAAAAAAAGTAGGAAATTTAAAAATTATATTATCATTTCTTTATTGATATTATCACTGCTATTAATTATTTTTGGGTGTTTAGCACCGATTATATTTACTCAATGTGATAGTCTCGTTGATTTCACGAACACAGGAGAGATTGGCGATACTATCGGTGGCACAATGGGACCAATAGTAGCTCTTGCCGGTGTTTTTATGACATTTCTTGCATTCTTTATGCAGGTAGAAGCTAATAAAATACAGAGAGAGCAACTTGGCAAATCATTCGGAATGAGAAGATTGGAGGATAAAATTGAGAGCTTAAATGCTCTGCAACTTATGAGCATTGATATAAATTCCATGATAGATAATATCGATGATATTCGCAAAAGAATAGACGATTTCTGTTCTGCTACTGAATACAACCCGACAGGAGAGGTGTCTTTTTACTTTATACCTACAAAAGCACTTTCTAGATACACATCAATTGACAGAAACTTGGTTTACAATGCTTTTGTAAATTTTATAGAGACGGATAATTTTCTTGAAGATTTTACGAGATTATATAAACATATGGATTACTGTTCTGAAAGTCTGGATAACTTCTATCCTAAGGTTTTCAAGCCTCATGCAGATGAGATTATGGAAACCAAGTCAGAAGTCCTTAAAGTTTTTAAGGAATGTCCGATAACATTTAATTCATCAATATATACGGATATAGCTATTCGAAGTTTACATAAAAAATGTTATGATCAAATTAAAGATTGTAAGAAAAAAGATTGTACCTTAGATATTCTTAAATTATACAAGACATTGACAGACGAACGTTTTAATCATGTTGATATAATAGAAACATCTGAATATAAAAATCTCACTGCTATAATAGAGGTTTTAATTTCTCAAAATAAAAATTTGAGTAATGATATGTGTAAAGTAAAAGATGGATTAAAAGCACCATATGAAGATTTAAAGGTTCTCAAAGAAAAAATTGATAATGCATTATCAAAGAATACCAAAAAATCTATACAAAAATTTTTTTTAAACCAGAATAATACAGATGAAGATAAGTAAAAAGGTTGCAAAATGCAACCTTTTTTAGTAATTTCTCCTTTCACTCCTTCCACCACTCATCCTTCTCCTTGCTTATCAGCCTTGCAAGCTCGTTCATCACGAGGCACATCTCGCGGCTCACCACCACCTCATGAGCATACTCGTAACGCCAGCAGGTGATATGCATCAGACGGTTCTCGGCAGAGGCATAGAATACCTCCCCTGTGGGCTTGTAGCGGTCGGGAAAGCCGTTGGTAGCAATATTCAAACTTCGGGGTTTAGTTTTAATGTTGTATTAATCTGCCAACAAATCACAATACATCAATCGTGTTCCTAATGCCTCGAATGGTGTATTGTCCTTTGCATTCTCTCTCATGTGCATATAACTGAATTCGTCAGCCTCGGTCTTGAATAAGAACTTGAAATTGTTCTTTTCATAGAATGACAATACATTTGGACTGTTTTTCGCATCTACAATGGCAAGACGACATCCCGATTTGTTGTCTTCATCAACAAACCATTCCTTGATAAAGCGTATCACATCAGAGCCAAATCCATGATTTGAATATCTTGAAGCAATAGCCAGACGACCAATGAGGATGCCAGGGTAACGGCTTAGGCGTTTTTCACGATTAGAGATTTCCTTCCACATTCGATTCTTCTTCGAACTGCCAAGGTCAAAGATTCTGATACTGTCGTTTGAGACAGTAAAACAAGCTACGATTTCTGCTGGATCATCCGACAAGCGAAAGCAATATGACTTTCCCATACGAAAACGAGTATAGTCGAGAGCATCGTTATAGAAGAACTCATCCATATCATCATCTCCGCATGTGAAACGGTGACACTCATTCAGAATCTCCTGAGTAAGTACACTTGGAAAGCATATGTCTAACAAATCGGTTGATTTCCCCATCTTTTAGAAGCCTGAACGCTTTAGCATTTTCCGCATTTTGATTACAAATGGGTCTTTCTCACGATCTTTCTTCGGACGGTTTAGGAATGCCTGTTCGTTGGCTTCCATCTCCTCACGAAATCGAATGGCATCCTCACCGTATAGGGTTGGAATTGCCTTGATTGCTGTTGCCATAATTGATATTATTTATCGTGTTCTGTTTGCAAAAGTACACAATAATTTCTAAACCTCCAAATAATCCTCTCATTTTTTGACCAGATACCAAGAACAAAACGTTACATAGTTTCATAGTTACGTAACGTTTTAACACAGAGGGTATGTAATGCTCTCTCCTGCTTTTTAGTTCAATAATAATATAATATTAATTAATATTATATTATTATTGAGGGGGAACTCCCATATTTTTCGAAAGTGTTAGGGTGTGTTTGAAAAACGTTACGTAACTATGTAACGTTTTGGATAATCATCCTAAAAATCGACACATCACATTGTATTCCAACAAGTTACAGCGTCCGTGCGATTTTTCAAGCGAAAAGAATGTGTAATAATTTGCAGTTCAGAGAAAGATGTAGTAACTTTGCACTTGTCAAACAGAAGAAGGAGACACGGCCTCTCCCCCCGCCCTCCCCCGTAGGGAGGGAGCTGGAAGTCAAAAGTCTCCCTACGCAGGGAGATTTAGAGGGTCTAACTCCGCTGTAAAGCCGTTGTAAAGCCGTTGTAAATCCGCTCCCTACGACCCCCCTCCAACTCCCCCGAGGGGGAGGGATTGAAGATAGTACTGCAGGCTATTGAGCAATCAAAAAGGGAGCAACGGCATTCAAACAAAAGGCTTCAAGCCTATGATTTATTAACTTCATTATTAACTTGCTGTCGCCTTCTAAAAAAACAGAACAAAACCAACAAAAACATATAAAAACAATAAACAAAATGTTTTATCTTGTTTTCTTTTGTTTTAATTGGTTTTTCTAAATGGCGTAAGCAACTCATTATTAACAATTAAAACCCGCACTACCCCTTGGCGGTTATGGCTCTAATGCTATATAAAAATTCTCCCACTCGGGGGAGTTAGAGGGGGGCTTTTATGGGTAAACTAACAGGTATTATCAGTAAGATTTCAGGCTCAGCAGGAAATGTTACATTCAAGCTGCGTAGTGGCGAAACAATCGTTTCAGAGAAGGTCACTCAGGTTCGCAACCCTCGCACCAATGCGCAGATGCAGACCCGCACAAAGTGGGGCAACATCATCGCGATGTACAAGGGCATCCGTCCGCTGCTCAACTACGGCTTTGAGAACAAGCCTAAGAACCTCTCGGACTACAACATGTTCGTGAAGGTGAACATGCAGCGCACGCCTATCTACCTCACCAAACAGGCTGTTGCAGGTGGTGCTTGCATCGCTACTGCCTATCAGATTTCACAGGGTTCGCTCCCTGCAATCGTGGTCTCTGGCTCTGGGCAGAACGGCAAGACAGACATTCGTCTGGGTGGTCTCACAATCGGTTCAAACACCACCGTTGCCGATTTCTCCGCAGCAGTCGTGAACAACAACCCCGACTACAAGTATGGCGATCAGATCTCTTTCTTCCTCGTCAAGCAGCTTGTAAATGCGAACACCGAGATTCCTTACTGTCAGTTCTCAGCAGCAAAGGTCATCCTCGATGCAGCAAATGAGGACCTTCTGACCGACGTTACAGGCGGCTCTACAGGCTTCAAGGCTGTTGATGGCAACCTCGGCCACTCAGGCAGCGATGGCGATTGCGCCTATACTTGGGTACACACCCGCAAGGCAGACGGCAAGACCCTCGTCAGCTCTCAGGACCTTCTTGTAGCCAACACGAAGGAGGCCGACTATCAGGGCGAAAATGCCTACACCCTCTCAAAGAGCAGCTACGGCTCTGGTATCGAGTCCTTCCTCGTGCCGGATGGCAACGCTAACGCTCCAGTTTCAGGTGGTGAAAGCGGAGGTGGCGAAGGTGGAGGCGGTGGTCTCTAAACTCAGAACTACAGCCCCTTTCTTGCCCTACGGGCATCCTTTGCCTTCCTCCTTCGGAACGGCGATCTCTTCGACATTCCCCGCCCGGGGCAAGGAAGAGGTTACTCCTTCAAATCACGAGAATTCATTATAACAGTTATTCACACGCCCCTTCTGCGTTCAATGGTAACTAAATCCTTGCCCCGAGCGGGGAAGGGATGTCCGAAGGACAGGGAAGGGGCTTTTAATTCTTTTACTATATGAAAAACGAAACTTGGAAATTCATTCTTCAGACGCTGGCGGCTATACTTACCGCTATAGCGACAACCCTTGGCGTGACCTCCTGTATGGGGTATTAAGATATTAAGAAATTAAGAGATTAAAAATTAAGACGCGAAGGCGCGAAGGCGCTAAGTTAAAATGTCAATTATCAATTATCAATTTTCAATTGGTTTAGCGACTCCGCGTCTCTGCGTTAAAAAATATCTTCAAGACAGGTGATTTATTTATGCATTATTTTGATTCCACTTGAAGCATCATAGAATTCGTTATTCTTTCTTATCATAACCTTACCATTAGAGAACACCTTTTCTGGTTTCGTCTCTGTATAGTAGGTTGGAATATCTGTAGAAACATCTTCGACAATATTTTGGAAATTCTTCCATACAGGGGCTTGTTCATACAAATGTTTGGTTCCATTTGGTACATGAAGAGTGGCTGGATAGGGTTCACCGGGTGAAGAGAATGAATTGTTGAAAGGATCATCAATTTCTGTAATAGGTTCCTTCCACGATACATAAACATCTTTAAGAGACTTATTATGACCGAGGGCTGATACCTCAATATATGACAGACTCTCAGGTAAGGTGATGCTCTCAAGTAAAGGACAACTCATTATTGCCCATGCACCTATATATTCCAGAGTGCTGGGTAAAGTGATTGACTTCAATCCTTCACATTCACAAAAGGTTAGTTCCTCTAATCTTTTTACACCCTCTGGTACGGTGATTTTTTTTATTGACTTACAGGAATAGAAAGCGTAGCGGCCAATGCTGTCAAGATGCTCCGGCAAGTTGAATGTTCTCAACTTTTCATCACCGGAAAATGCGTACTCACCTATAATTTTCAACTCATCAGGCAGATGAACCTTCCTCAGAGAATAACATGATGAAAAAGTTCCATTCGGAAGTTTCTCGAATTTATTCTGAAAGTCACATGCTGTAATACCTGATGATTCAAAGATATACTCTCCCATCTCTGTAACAGATGATGGAATAGTAATTGATGTTGTTAGGTCATAACATTGACAGAAGGCATTCTTTCCTATAGTCGTTAATGATGATGGCAGATTTAATGATTTCAAGTTACTACCGTCAAAAGCATGTTCCTCAATCCTCTTTAAACCTTTTGGAAAGGTGACATTCTCAATCCGAGTCAACGAAAAAGCTGATACCCCAATTGTCTCAATACCTTCTGGTATTGAATAAGTAGTGGCATAATTTTGGGGAAAATACAGGAAATAATGTGAATTGTATAGAGGATGATCTATATCACAACCAGAGATGCGTCATATCCACAGTATACCAATGACTCTGGGATTTTTAAATCCTTTAAACTGAAACAGCTACAAAATGCCATTTCACCAATGAGCATAACATTGCCGAGATCTACTGATTTTAAATCATAACACTCTTCGAAGGCCAGAGCTCCAATATATACCATAGTATTAGGTAAGACTATTGATTCCATTTGGGTTTGATGTTTAAATGCGTTATAACCGATACCGGCTACTATGCGCCCATTAGCGGTTGGAGGAATCACGACTTTACCTTTGTAGGGGGCTGGACTTTGTGCCACTTCACAGAATCCTTCTTCAACATCTGTGTAATAGAGCATTACACCATCTTCATTTTTCTCTGAAAAATCATAAGCTGATGCAAATATAGCCCAAATCATGCATACGCAGATGCTTATTAATCGTCTTGTTTTCACCTTATTATTTATTTTTTATAAGTATATAATTATCAGCTTTTTATAAGTATATAATTATCAGCATATACCCGATAGCGCCCCGTAGGGGCAAAAGCACATAGCCTAGGGCATCGCCCTAGGTGGAGGTTGGTTGGTAATTTCGCCCTGAAGGGGCAAAAGCATTTGTTTTTAGAGCTTTTGCCCTTACAGGGCGAACAAACTAACCGCCTTATACATAGGGCGTTGCCCTATGCTAAGTGCAAATCTTGCCCTTTCAGGGCGTATGTCAGCATGATGCGGATAATCATTAATCGTTTTACTTAGCGATAAACTTTTTGCCGTTCTTGATATACAAGCCATTGCGATTCGTGGTGCTTACCTTGCGGCCGTAGATGTCATAGATGGTTTCTGAGGCTGCCTTTTCCTCTGTCAGAGTAATGGTTTCTATGCCTGTAGGGTTGTCATCAATGATGTAGAGCTGTATTCGTTTAGTTCTTGAATAAGGCAGGTTGATACATTCATTTTTATTCTCTTGAAGGAAATCGAGATAAATAGTGCATTTTTCTTCAAAATCCTTGACGGAAAATTTTTCTTCGAAAGTCTTAACGGCACCGACCGCAGTATTAGTGAGTTTTAATGATTTTGACTCATGAGGGTCCTCGTACTTACCGAGAGTTAGCGTGATTTTGTTGTCTTTTTGTGGCGCTAAGACCTTGAGCTTAAATTTTACGGTGATTTCATTCACATTCGGAACGCGGTGTAATTCGTCATCGGTAACTGGCTTGCCATTGTACAGCACTTCAGGTTCCCCGACGACGCAGCAGCATGGTTCGGTGCCAGCAACCTCAATTTCAGATTTGGTAACACCAGGCTGGTACTTGGCATCCTTCCATTCGGTGTTGCCCGCTGTGATGTCTTTATATACGAATGAGACTGTATATTTGCCATTCTTGAGGATTTCCTCATAATTGAAACCATAATCATAAGAAACATTTGTGAATGGTTGTGTTTCATGCTCATACGTGAACAGATATGTAAATGGTATGATGTACTCATTGGACTCGTTCTTGAATTTATAGCCGATGGCATATTCGTGGGCAACATATCCTGGGTATATCACATCGAAATTCGCACCATAGACTTGAGCGTCTTTGTCTCTTGTTATTACGTCTGTTTTCTTAGATTCATTTAAATTCTTATCTTTTGCATAAAAAGCGCATGACTTATAGACAAGCAACGGGAATTCGCCTTCTGAACCCTCTACATAAGGTGTGTTTGATGGTTTCATATTGAAAATGGCTTGTTGGCCACCATTATATAAACATTCATCATACATTCCGCCATCATTTGCAGAGAGAAGGAAGTAGCCGTCATCGTATCCTCCCCATCCCCAGTTGAAATGGAAAAGATTGCCATCCGCCATATAGCCATCGCAAACATATGCATGGGCCTCAAAAAATTTTCGACCAGAACAGACCAATGGCATTCCCTTGCTGAGATTGTCATACACCATATTCTCCCATACGTCATCATCATAGAATTTACGGTGCTCCAAACGAATATCCTTGTCATAACTGAAGTTTCTAACAAGTGCATTAACAGCATAGGGTAATTCTGTTCCTGAGCCATTATAACTATAATGCATATTGGTGGCTACTCCGCAGTCATACATGAGTTGTGCGATAGCAAGCTGCTCATCTTCTGGTTCATCCCCACTAAAACTATACTCAGAATGTATCTTACCCCATTCGTATCTACTCTTGGAGAAGTCTCTTGATATAGTTACAAATTCATCCAAATAGTTGCCATCCTCATCAAAACCGGTCGTGGTAAACCATTGGTATTCAGACTTGCCATAGCCTCTCTTTGGCCATTGCCACATTCCCATGACCTGAGCCATTGCCGTTGCAACACAGCCTGTAGGAGTTTCCTTGCCTTCTACGGTCGGACATAGCAAATTGTATGGAGCCAGTTGGTCCCATTTTATATCGCCGAGCAAAGGCTCGATGTCTTTCTTGGCTGTTGATGATGATACGTATTTCTTGCCTTTGGCTGAATAGTTGGATATTGAAACATCATACTGGCTTAGCCACCACTTCATGTTATCAGGCAGTTTGTCGTAATCGAAGCTATTGCCTTCAACAACACCGAGCACAGCAGGCATGCAATCATCGGCACTAAGGATTAGGTAGCCTTCCTCATTGCTTTTGTTGAAAACATAATAGGTGTTGTTCCCATTGAAAGTTGATGTGTAGGTCAGTTGCAAGGATGATTTGTCGGTAGCAAACCCCTTTGCCTGGCTATTTGTTGTGTTCATACGAGCCAACGCCTCCTCGGGAGTCAGTTGAACGGCGAACGTCTTACAAGCCATAAGTAATGCTATGGCGCTTAAAGTCAGTTTTGCGTACATTAGAGTCTTAGTTTTGAAAATATGAATAATATCTTTGGTTTTAAATCGATTGCAAAAATAATGTTTTTATTTTAGATTCGCAAATATATTGTTAAAAAATTTTTAATATTGTCAGGTAGCCCTCTGCGGTGGCCTCTAAGGCCTAACCCCGACTTGCATCGGTGAGGGTGGAAAGTAAATGGGGAGAAAATTGAACCGGTAAATTAAAACCTGTAAATTTTATTTTTCTGAGATTTTAATTTCCCCAGCGGCGGATGCCGCGTGTAATTTACTGACTATAAATTACTTCTAATTTACTTTCCACCCCACCTTCTGCGCAAGCGCCCCATTTGCATGTAGCTGTATAAACGGAAAGCCCGCCATCCATTAAGGGTGACGGGCTTATTCTTGTTACGGCTCAATCATGATGATACTGAGCTTGTTGTCTTTAGTAGCCATGTAGAGCTTATTTTTTCTCTTCAGTATCATATCCACTTCCTTGCTGAGCAACGTTGCCTTGCCATTTTTTATGAACCAAAGTTCCTCGTAATCTATGCCTCCACGCAGCAGGGCGTAATCTTTGGTGTGACCGATGCAGTAGAAAGTGTTGCGCTTGGATGAGATGAACTCGGGCTTGGCAGGCTTGATGTCAACGAGGAAACCGCTGGTGGTGAGTACGGGACGTGAGTCGCTTGATACGTTGACGGCAGTAAAAGAACCATCGGTTTTGTCGCGCTTGAAGAGATAGTCGGTGAGTGCGTATTTGATATATCCTCCGCCCTCGGTAGTATCAACCTCGGCAACATCCACCTGTTGCGTGGCGAGGTCGAAGATAACCTCACGGGTCTGGGATAGCATATGGAGTTTGCCGTCGATGATGGTAGAGGCCGTGATAGGTCTTTTCTTTTCCTTATCCCATTCCTTGAGGAATAGCTGGTGACCGTCTGTTGCGCTGAATGCTGCCACGTATGGGTGTTCTCTTGGACTCATGCCTCTTGAGCCGTACATGCCCATTGCGAGGTTTATCATATATACGGTGTCGCCTCTGAGGAATACGTCGGAGCGTGTTGCCTTGACTTGAAGGGGAGTATTCCACAGTTCGTTCATGTCATCGTCGAAACAGCGTATGGAGTTGCGGTCGGCATAGTAGTTGCGGCCGTCGCGGCGTGCGATGCCAGAGGTGAGTCCGCTGATTTGGGTATGTTCAGGGTACATGAAGAGTGAACGGTTGAATGGGCGTTCGGATTCTTCCTCTAACTTTGCATATTCCACTGGTTGATAGTAGTTGCGTGAGCCGACAAGAGTTCCCATTGATGCACCTCGCGGACCATAATACACACCGCTGAGTATTCCTCCGATGAGAGTGCCTTTGTCGGTTATGGTGGTCTTTGATTCCAGTTGTTTCAGTTCTCCAGTAGCCCAGTTGATGCGGCACAGGTCGTTTGCAACCATGAAATCGCTGTTCTCATCGATGGTGTAGTTGTAGCTTATGCCCTGAGTCATTCCCATCTTGAAGCTCCACTGCTTCTTGCCTGTTTCTAAGGATAGTACATCGATACTTGAGCCGATACCCCCTGAGTGCATAATGATATTGTCATTGAGGATTCGGACGAATCGCCCCCTTGTGCTCCAGATTTTTTTGCCTGTGTTTAGGTCCAAACGGACTGCATTGTTTGAGTCAAAACGAAGGAGATTGGGACGTGAACCGGAAAGGAGGTAGAAGTAACGGCCGCGTTCGTATTTCTTGTAGAACACTTTTTGCATATCTGGGAGGTGATATACGGTGTATTCTAATTTCTTGTAGAGAAGATTCTTGGTCTTGGGGTCAATGTTGTTGAATGATATGTATTCGTCGTTGTCGTTTACACCTATTCCTATCAGATCCTCGGGAGTATCGATGACCTGTGTAGGGAAGTTGAGGGGGGCGTTGCTGACAGTAATTTTGCCAGCGTGCGGATTGTCTGTGGTCTGTGCAAAGACAGAATTCAGGACGAATGCAAGAGATACCGTAAGTATGGACGTTCGCTTCATTTTTTTATGTTGATACGATTTGAATCTAAATTAATTGGTTGCAAAATTAGCAAAAACAATCAATAATCACAAGTAAAATTTTTATTTTTTATATTTGTGTATTGTTTTGCGGGGATATTTCTTTATGTTTTTGTGAAAAATGTTGGAGGTTACGGAAATAAACCTTATCTTTGCGCCTGTGAAACCTGTGCCGAGGCAAAGGAGAATTTATAATCTTACCTACTGTCATTTTATGCAATATTCCATTTCTGAAGATAGAAGTTTTGAATTTGTTGTAACTGAGGATATTACAAAAGATTTCGGTCTGCATAACCATACCGAGCATTATGTGATTTCATTCATCACAAAGGGCGAGGCATTGCTCTTATACAATAATGTAAGCGTAATTCTAAAGAAAGACGATACATTCATCGTGCGTCCGTATATGCCTCATTCTGTTAAGGTGGAAGCAGATTCGCAGATTCTGTCACTCTGCATAAACAAAGAATGGTTTTATTCTGAGTCTGCCAACGAATTTAGCCAGAGAGTAAGTGCAAAATTCGATGAGATTGCGGCAGAAAACGGTTTTGATAACAGAATTAAATCGGAGCTGACCGACGCCATCGGACTGATTGCGGAGAGTATAGGCGACGAGCGTTACAAATTGTCAGAAGACATTCAGAGGGTTGCCGACAAGATAGCTCAGAAATCATCAGATATATACTTGCTCGACCAGCTCTCGGAAGATGTTTACATAAGCAAATATCACTTGATCAGAAAGTTCAAGTCGAAAATCGGATTGACGCCTCATCAGTTAATGATTCAGTTAAGAGTGCGAAAAGCGCAGAAGGAACTTGCCCTTGGCGGTCGGCTGATTGATGCCGCCTTAGACAACGGCTTCTACGATTCGAGCCATTTCGACAGGTGTTTCAAGAAGATTGTGGGCATTTCGCCGTCGGAATATCAGCGAAAAATCCGCGACATCTGAAAATCAGCAATTTTATACAAGCATAATACTTTCCATTTTCGTAATTTTGCAGCGTTAAATCATTAAACAGTTACACAAAATGGAAATTTTTGAAAAGTTTGACAAAGGGCAACTGGCTTTGCCCGAAAGAGTGGTAGATTTCAACAATCTGAAATGGAACGAGCACCCAACATTCGAGGGCGTGGCTCTGAAACACATTGTAACAGCAAAGGATAGTGGCGGTCTTTTCAGCTATCATCTGGTAAGAATTGCGCCAAACTGTAAAATCGGGTTGCACACTCATGAAACGCAACTCGAAACGCACGAGGTTGTAGCCGGTAGCGGAATCTGTCTTAACAACGGCAAATCTATAGACTACGCACCAGGCGTAATATCAATAATGCCTGCAAAAATAGAGCACGAAGTAATAGCTGGCAACGAAGGGCTTTATCTCTTTGCCAAGTTCATGCCCGCCCTCTGCTGATATTCAGATACCGAGAGTAGAAACATATAGAGACTGCCTCATTTTAATAAAAATGGGGCAGTTTTATTTTTCGCTAAGGCTTAACAAGTAAAGTTCCCAATCTTACCAATCTTTTTTATTTTTATCAAGAATTTGAGAATTAGAGAATTTCTTTTCTTTGAATTTATAAGAATTCGAGAAAGGTCGCTTACGCTCCTGCAATCACGCCCATTCCCAATGCTACGCAAGTAGCAAAAATTCTCTCTTTCGCATTAATTCAATTTCTCTAATTCTCTAATTCTTGATATATTTTTAATGTTTATAAAAAAAACTCTCAGAGTGCATCATGATCGAGCCACCCTGAGAGCTTTGTAATATCCGTCTTTTACTTGAAAATTATCCTTATTTCACCATAGCTGATGCTTTATTCGATGTCGTCGATGTCGTTTTCGATGTCGTTGATAGCTGTGAGAGAAGAACCGTTAGCGTTCTTGTTTACTGTGAGGTTCATGTTCTCAAGAGAAGAACAGCCGGCAAACATATCGCTGAAATTCGTCACGCTGTGAATATCAAGATTCTGAAGGTAGAAAGAGTGTAATGACTTGCAACCCTCGAACATACTTGCCATGTTCGTTACGCTACCGGTAAGGAAATTGTCGCGAGACTGGTTGAACATTTCATCCTGTGCTGACATTGCCATGTTGAACTCAATAACCTCAAGTGAAGTGCAGTCGGCAAACATGTAGCTCATATCTGTAACCTCATTAGTATAGAAGTTGTCGAGATATACCGCATTCAGGTTTGTGCAACCCTTGAACATGCAGGCGCATGTCTTGGCATTGACTGCAGAAGAAAATGTTACCGTGGTGATAGATTCCTTGTAGTTGCTCCATGGAGCTGAATCACCTACCCATGTTCCGAGGTCGGCTATATCGTCACTTTCTGAGAAGATTGTCAAGTTACCGTCGTTGTCAATAACCCAGTTGCAGTCTCCAGATACACCTTCCGCAATGTTTGCAAATGCTGAAACTACGGTTAGCAAAGTCACCAATATGATTGAAATAAAACGTTTCATACTCTATTTCCTTTTAGAATGTTTCTTATTTATATAAGCTGAGCTTTTCCCCTGTTTAAATTAGTTGCATTTTTAAAGCATTATCATGGTAATTTTCTCAGCTATTAGCGTTTCTTCAATTGCAAAATTATGTATTTCTGCCTTTTTTTCCAAATTTTTTTCAAAAAAAAATATACGATAATTGTAAATGAAACATTTTTTACAAATCCACAATACGGATTGCAACAAACGTACAAATTTCCGTACATTTTTACAATGGGAAAATGCGCGAAGATGCAAACAGAGGGAAGTAGCAGTCCCTTTCCTTCATGATTTCGTAGCCATCGTTGAAAGTCTCTCCTTTACGATAGCAGGCGAACAGGGATACAACCTCTATATTACAGCCTTTGTATTCATCGTGTAACTCCTGAATCTCAGGCAACTGCCTGATGCAATATCCACAGCCACTTGACCATACATCCAGTACGAGGTATTCGGAATCTACCTCAGAAAGCTTGAATGTGTGTGTGCTGTCAGTCACCTCGCAGTCGGCAAGATTGACAGAGAGAGTGGGATAGTCGCCAAATACAACCCATTCAACCCATTGTTTATGCCCCTCCGTTACTCCAAACACGCATAGCGCACCAAGTATAGCAAAAAGCCATTTCTTGCGATAACGATAGAAAATGGCTATCGTGATAACGGCAAATGGTGGCATTACGGAAGAGGGCATTGAGAACAAGGAATCATAAAAGTCTTCTCTTATGAATATAAACTTTATTAGGTCAGATGCCAACTCTACAAACAGCCAAGGGGCAAGCAAGGGGATTAGCACTCGCCGAAAGCCTGCCTTTGGAGCGTATTTTTTCATAGCCCACCATGTTAGTAATGCGAATGCTATGGTGAGAATAATTGTAGCTCCATAAAGGCCTACATAATAGCCTCTTAACGGTATGAGGCATCCCCAAGTGGCAAAGGAGAGAAGCCAGAGTTTGAAGTAATCTTTCTTTTTCATATTCTTTGGGTAAAGAGTATAGTGTAAAGAGTAAAGTGGAATGTAGATAGTATTTGAGGTGAAGGCTACTATTTACATTAATCTTTACTCTTTCTACTTTACACTTTTAGGAACTTTACTCTTTACACTAAATATCACTTTTTGTCATACCCCGGATTCTGCGTGAGTGCTAAGTTTCTTAGTATCTGAGTCTCTGGGATTGGGAGGAGGATCTTGTGGCTTTCCCACTTCTTGTAGTCGAGCTTGCTATATACGGCATCGGCTCTTGAGGTGCGCTTGAGGTCGAACCAGCGGTGTGCCTGTCCCTCGACGAAGAGTTCCTTGCGGCGCTCTTCCTCTATGAGTGTGAGGACCTCGGCTGTGGTGGTCGCCTCTACAGGCTCTACCTTGGCACGTGAGCGGATGGCGTTGATGTCAGCAAGAGCGCCCTCTATGTCGTTGAGGTGGGCACGAGCCTCTGCACGGATGAGATACTGCTCGGCAAGTCGGAACTGCACCTGAAGCTCGTAGTTGGCTGCCGTGGCGTTGCTGTTGTTCTTGTACTTGTAAGGGTAGTATCTCTTCTTCTCGCTTATTACCTGATAGCCAAGCCAGTTGATACGCGCATCGAGGGAGTCGCTTGTAATGGCTTGGGCGAGTTCGTCTGTGAGGTAGTAGGTGGCATTTGCCGTAGAGGAAGGGATGAAGAGCCAGCCTGTGCGCGTGTAGCCCTGATAGGTGCCAGTACCGCTAAAACCGTCCATGTCGAAGCCGAAGATCACCTCCTTGCTTGATGAAAGGAACACCTTGTTCACGTCAGCCTCAAGAGAATATGCTCCGCCGTCGATGAGCTTGGTAGCCACGTCGGCAGCATTCTGCCATTGCCCGGTGTAGAGATAGTGGCGGGCGAGTAATGCCTGTGCAGCAGCTGTGGATAGTCTTGTGCGCACGTTCTTCTTCGTCTCTTCAGAGTTGGCGAGAGCCTGTTCGGCATAGAGAAGGTCGTTGGTGATAGCCTCGTTAATCTCAGATATCTTTGTACGTCCAACTTTCGTTGACTCTGCGATAGAGCTTTTGAGGATGAGAGGCACGTCGCCGTAGAGGTTTGAGAGCAGGAAGTAGTCGTAAGCCCTGAACCATTTAGCCACGGCTATATACTCTTTCTGTGTCTCCTCGCTGAGAAGGGATGTTGCCTCTACGTGCTCTATGAAGTCGTTCATCTTATAGACGGAAGCATAGAGCTGATCCCAGATATTGCCATAAAGACTTGTGTTTGGGGTATAAGTGTTCTCGAAATATATACCAAAGCTGGCAGTATTATCCGACTTCAGTTCATCGGACATGAAATGGAAATACTGTTCGAGATACTGATAATACGTAGCATTCATATGAACGTGGTACGAGTACAATCCTGTGTATGCAGTCTTTATGTTTGTTACGTTGCCATACACATCCTCTGCAATAAGAGCATCGGTCGGTGGGTCAATCTCAAGGATCTCGTTGCAGGATATTAATGCAGAAATAGCTATTGATGCAATTGGAAGAAAATATCTTGTTTTCATTGTTTGATAATTTTTGAGAAAATGAATTATTACCCTACTCCTTATTCGGAATAGTTGTAACTACTCCCTCCCCTTTATGGGGAGGGTAGGGGGAGGGGTCTTTAGAATAGACTCTCCATCAACTAATCAGCCTGGAAGGCTGTACCTAATTGGCGATGTACTGCCATCCAGGCAGTTAAAGGTGTAGAGGTTTTCATCCCCGCACATTCTCGTTTCACTCGTATGTACGGGGTTACGCATTGTACTGTCTTCCAGACAGTTTCGGACAAGCGAAACTTGAATTATTACCCTACTCCTTATTCGGAATAGTTGTAACCACTCCCTCCCCTTTATGGGGAGGGTAGGGGGGAGGGGTCTTTAGAATGACATATTAAGTCCGATGACAATCTCCCTTGCCAAAGGTACACCCTGACCGATTTCAGGGTCGTAGGAGTCGTAGTTAGTCCATACTTTTAGGTTCTTCGCTTGGAGATATACTCGCAAACTGCTGATGCCAAGCTTGCCTGTGATGCTCTCAGGACATGAATACGACAGAGTGATGTTCTGCAAACGGATGTATGAACCAGAGCTGAAGGCAAAGTCGGAATATCCGAGGTGGTAATAATATTTCTGATACACTTCGCTCTTTGTCGTAGTGGTAAGAGCCGGATATTTAGCATCCTGTCCCGGAGTGGTCCAATAGTTCTCTGCCATCTCATGAGTCACGTTATTCGACCAGCCAATCGGGTTATAGTAATAGTAGAGGTAGCCGTACTGGAACTGACGATTGCGGAAATAGAAATTCACGTCGAGCGAGAGGTTGCGGTAGGTGAACGTGTTGTTGAAACCGCCATAGAACTTAGGGTCTCTGGTTCCGAGATACTGGTAGTCATCGTTAGAGTTGATAACGCCGTCACCATTCACATCCTCCACGGTAGGCAGACCAGTCTGGTTATCCACGCCTGTGTATTTGTACATACGCACCTGATTGATGGATTTGCCGATGGTGTATTTCGTGCGGTCAGCACTACTCTCAAGGTTCTCATACCTCACAAGCTTATTCTTAGGGAAAGAGATGTTGAAGTTGGTTGTCCATGAGAAATCATTTGTCTTGATGTTCACGGTGTTGAGTTCAAATTCCCAGCCTCTGTTATCAACTGCTGCATCCAGATTACTCTTCATTGATGAGAAACCGCTCTGGCTTGGCAGGTACCCATTGTTAAGGAGGTTGGTGCTGCGGTTGTTGTAGAAAGATGTGTTGAACACTATGCGGTCAGTCAGGAAACCAAGCTCAAGTCCGATGTCGAACTTACTTGTCTCTTCCCACTTCAAGGTCTCGTTGCCCAACTGATTAACGTAGAGTCCCACGTTACCTTCGTATGGATATGTGCAAGTGCTGTATTTCGTCATATACGAATAATCGTCAATCTTGTCATTACCCGTAACACCATAGCTTGAGCGAAGCTTGCCATGAGTAAACCAGCTGCCAATGGCATTCTTTATGAATTTCTCATCAGAGAAAATCCATGCGCCGCCTACTGAGTAGAAAGTACCCCATTGATGATCTGTGGCAAAGCGTGAAGAGCCGTCACGACGTAGCACCAAGTTGAGCAGGTAGCGGTTGTCCCAGTCGGTCTGAATACGTCCGAAGACTGACGCGGTACGAGTCTCGTGTGAAGGATTCTGGTGACTGCTGATTGTTGGGGCAGCAGAGGCATTTCCGAGGAAGGCATCGCTTGGGAACTCACGTTCTTGCAGATAAATGCTATGGTCGGCAGTACGATAGAAAGTAGCACCGGCAAGCAGATTAGCATGCGCCTTACCTATGCTGAGCTTATACGAGAGCTGAGGCTCTATGTTGATAGAGTTGGTGTTACTGTTGACGAAATAGCCTATGTTGGTCTGATTCTTCTTATATGGGTTATAGTAGTAACGCTTATATTCCAAGTGCATATTGCTGTTACTGTAGGTATAACCAATATTCACCTTCGCCGTGAGATTCTTGATAATACTATAGCTCAGGTCGAGAGCACCCACAACGTTGAAGGCGCGGTTTTTGCCCATAGCGTTGAGAGAGGAAAGAGGAGAGTCCCATTCGCTGTTGCCTGGGATATAGTATGTGTTGCCATCCTCATCAAACATAGGAGTGTTAGGAGCGGTGTTGTAATTGTTGTAGAGTGAGCCTGCTCCGTCAGAATCCATGTCAAGGCCCATGAGTGATACTGAGCCGTTCATGTTGAAACGCTTATCAAGAGAGTGGTGTTGGAGTGACATCTTACCATTCCATCTGCGATATTTGTCTTCGCTGATGATAGTGGTTGAGGCACTATACAGACCGCCACTTACGAGGAATGAGGTGTTCTGATTACCTCCAGAAATCTTGACGTTAGCATCGTAGGCAGGAGCTGTATTACCAATCATCTTGTCCTGCCAGTTGTAGTCAGCTGTTTGGTCGAAGAGGTAGAGGTCAGGATATTTCCTCTCGTTAAGATCGCTCTCCTTTATGTCGCCCCTGTCAAGGTCAGCCTGAACCGCCTTGCGTCTGAGGTCGAGATATTCCTCGGTGTTGAGGAAGTCAAGACGCTTAGTAACCTTAGAGTATGAGGCACTAAGACTTACATCTACCTTCACCTTGCCTGCTTTGCCTTGCTTGGTTGTGATGATTACCACGCCGTTGGCACCACGTGTTCCGTAGATAGCAGTAGCATCAGCATCCTTCAGAATCTCGATAGACTCAATATCGTTAGGGTTTATGAGGGCAAGCACGTTAGGGAGACCTAATGCACCAGTAGAGGTATAGCCAACGTAACTCTCCTTTGCCCCGTTGTAAGGAACGCCATCAACGATGTAGAGTGGGGTAGTACCTGATGTCAATGAGTTCTTACCACGAATATTTATGGTAGAAGCACCACCGCCAGGCACACCTGTAGCCTGCTCGATATAGACACCAGCAGCCTTACCCTGCATTCCCACGAGAGGCGCATCCTTTGTCTGCATTACAATATCATCGCCATCAACTTTTGCAACAGAGCCTACAAGGTTCTTCTTTGATGAATGACCATAGCCAATGACAACCACGTCGTTGAGCTGGTTCTTTTCCTCATATAGTGTAACGATTATTTCCTTTTTAGCCTCGTTGGCATTACGCACAACGATGTTCTTGCTCTCATGTCCGATGTATGAAACTTCGAGAGAAACAGGGAACTTAGTGTTTTCTGGAAGTGAAAATTCGAAATCTCCCTCTACGTCAGTTGCCTGACCAATTGTAGTTCCCTTTACTACGACGGTAGCACCAATTATACCGTCACCGTTCTTATCCAGTACATAGCCCTTAATATTCTGTGCTCCAGCATATTGTGCCGATATTACGAGTAGGGCTATGGCAAATACAATCCTTACAGCAGGCAAATGCCTGTTGATATAATTTATGAATACCATATAAAGAAGCCTAACCAAGCCTTCCCAAAAGGAAGGATGTTTTATACACAAAGAGCGTATATGCCTTTTCCTTTTAGGAAGACTCGTATAAAGTAAAAAAGTTATCTTGAATTTAATATACTAACTACTCCCCCTTGAGGGGGTAAGGGGGGAGGAACCCTGACACATACTCGGAGATACTCAATCTCCGACTTCCCTTGGGGAGGGACTGGGTGGGCCTTAGTTTGCCTGTGGCTTATATCCGGCTGTCTCAATAGCCTTGCTGAGAGCAGAGTCGTCGGCAATAACGCGGGTGTTGTAGCTGATAGCTGTGTAGCCATTCTCTGGATTGATATTAACATCGAGAATACCCTTAACCTCGTTCAGCTTTGCGATTGCATCTTGAGCTGCACGACCCTTGGCGGTTTCTACTGTGTAGCTTGCATACTTAACAACATCGTTGGTGTAGCCAGCAGTTACGAAATAGCCTGCCTTCTTGAAGTCGTCAACGATTTCCTTCTTGCTAACCTTGTTAGCGTCATACTGAATTGTGACGAGCTTCTTATCTACGTCAACATCTACATTCTGCACACCAGCTACCTCGCCAATGCTCTTCTTGATCTTTGAAGCACAACCGCCACAGCGAATCTGACCGGCACGGAAGATAGCCTTACGCTCGATAACCTCGTCAGGATTGTAGGCATATGCCTCTGTGAACTTAGTTGTTGTCTTCAGAAGAGAGAGGAGTTTGTCACCGCTAGTCTTGCTTGCATCGTAGCTGATTGTAGCGATTCTCTTCTCAAGGTCTGTCTTTACTTCCTGAACACCATCAACGGCTGTGAGAGCCTGCTTTACTCTGCCTGAACAACCACCACAATGCATCTGCTCAAGGCGTACCTGATAAGTTGAAGACTGTGCGAATGCGTTTCCTGAAACAGCGGCAATCATTGCCAGCATAACTAATACTTTTCTCATAATGACTAAAATTTTGTGGTTAATAAGCCCCCCTATCCCCCCATAAAGGAGGGATGCGATATACCTTTATTCGCCTAAAGGGAAGGCTTGGTTACTAAATATGATTGAAAAATAAAATGGTTGAATTTCTTCCAGACCCACCCCCTTGCCCCTCCCATAAAGGGAGGGGAGTAGATAGTATTTCTATCTTAAGGGTTTATTTGGACATTTTTTATTAATTATCGTTATATAGGATTCACCTTCTTGTCGGAATAGTTGTAATTACTCCCCTCCCTTTATGGGAGGGGGAAGGGGGTGGGTTTTCTCCTTTTCTACTTTTTCAGCCTTGTAGCCAATCTTGTCAAATGACTTGATGATAGCCTCTTCGCTGTTTTTGTCAGCATCGTAGGTTATTGTTACTGTCTGATCTGGTACGCTTGTCTCGATTTTCTTTACACCCTTGACGAAGCGCATACCGTTCTTGACTCTGTTCTCGCAGTTCTCACAATACATAATTGGTGTTGTGGTGACTACTACTGTCTTGATGTCCTTTGCTGCCAATGTCATAGTTGCTAATGTCATAGTTGCTAATGTCATTGCAGCTATTGAGATGAATTTTTTCATACTAACAAAGACCCCTTTCTGTCCTGCGGACATCTTTCCCCGTGAAGGGGCAAGAGGCTGGCGCAGTATGGGGGAATATAGAATATTTATAATTAAACTGTTGACAATTCCTTTTATTGGAAATACTATCTCCTTGCCCCTCTACGGGAAGGGAAGTCGGAGATTGAGTATCTCCGAGTATGTGGTAAGGACAGGGAAGGGGGCCTATATCTTCTCAAAATTCACCCTCACCCCTACATAGAACATACGTCCTTTGACTGGTCCCCAGACGAGGGTTGGGTCGAAGCTGCTATCCCATGGATTCTCCGCATTAATAAGCGGATTCTTCTGACGGAATGCCGTAATGTTCTCTGCACCTACGTAAACGGAGAAATGCCTGAACTCACGAGTTATCTGAGCCTGTAGCTGCTCGTATGAGTGGAAACGGCTTTCGTTGATGAAGTTGTCCGCATCATAGTGGGCAGGGATTCGTCCTCCACCGTTGAGCTGTAGGGTGGCATCAAACTGCCAGAGTGCGAGCGGAGTCTTATAGCTTGCGGAGATAAGTCCCTTGTACTTGCTTGTGAGCGGCTTCTCAAGAAGTCCTGCATTGCCGAATGTGCACTTAACATCGTTGAGACGGTAGGCTGCCGTGATGGTCATACCTTCGAACACCATGCAGGTCGCATCCACCTGAAACGTGTTGGAGTAGCTCTTTCCGCCATTCAGATTGTGGATTGAGATAGCGCTAGGATTGCTGTCGTAGTCGATAACCACCTGCTCGTCAAACTGAGTGCGGTAGTATTCGGCATTCAGCGTCACACCTCTTCCGAAGATTGGGAATCGCAACATTCCTGATACTCCATAGTTCCATGCCTCTTCCTGCCTTAGGTCGTTCTCTATATGAAGAGTGCGTCCGCTTGTCAGCAAGTAGTTGTTCTCTGCCAAAGCATGACAGTTGCGATAGCCTTTGCCTGCCGATACTCTCAGGGCAATGTTCTTGTTTGGCGCCCATTTTATGTGGGTTCTTGGAGTTACGAAACCGTCATATTCTGAAGATATGTCGGCTCTCAAACCTACCATCGCAATCAGCTTCTTGTCAAGGTTGAGCGTATATTGGGCGTATGCTCCGCTGACATTCTCCGATTCTGTGCCACAGTTTATAAAGCTTACCCCATATAGTCGCTGATTGTAATAGTCGCGCACGTAGCTCAATCCGCTTGATAGCGAGTGGTGCTCGTCAAAATCATGCTCAAATATCAGCGAGGTGTATGCTGTACGTTGTATTGCATTGTACTGCTTTATGCCATATTCCGAATCCTGACGGTGGAAACTGCCGTGAAGCATGAGAGCAATATTGGTGTTATGCTCGTTAGCCACCAAATAGGCATTCTTCAAATGCATCTCATAGCGGTCGGTCTCGGTGCTTATAAGGTAAGGATGATTGGCGTGGGCTAACGCGAGATTATTGCCGTGTGACATCTGACCACCATTCCTGTTCTCTTTCAAGCCCGACACCATAGCGTGCATGAGATAGTGTTTGCTGACGTATGCCCAACGGTTCATCAGATTATATTGTCGCACGTTAGGGTCATCCATGAAACCATCGTTGTTGTCATCCATATCCTTGAGACGATCCTCATAGTGAAGCAACAATCCTGTGGAAAGTCCTTCGGTGAGGTGAACGCTTGCATCTGCATTAGCCTCTATGCGCTGGTCGCTGTTGCCATATAGTTGTGCATCAACGCGGTCAATGCCCTTGCAGTCGAGGAATCCCACGTTTATCTGTCCTGTGATGCTCTCGTAACCGTTCTTTACCGAACTTGCTCCTTTGCTTACCTGTATGCCGCTCATCCATGTGCCAGGCACATATCCTAATGAGTAGGGAGCTGCAAGACCTCGGTAGTTTTGTATGTTGTCGGCCATCATCTGCACATAGCTTCCAGAGAGACCGAGCAGTTTTATTTGCTTTGCTCCTGTGGCAGCATCCGCGTATGCCACGTCAACCGACGGATTAGTGGTGAAACTCTCACCCAGATTACAACAGGCGGCTTTCTTCAGTTCCGTACCTGTTATACATATTCCGTTTTCTGCCCCACCCAGTCTCATCATTCCTGGTTTTCGTGAGGTTATGGTTACTTCCTTCAGCTTTGCTTCCTTCGAGTTTACCTGCGTGCTGTCGTTTCTGCTATTGGTCTGACCATTTACCGCAACCGATACAAGCATCGCGAGTAGTGAAATATATTTTTTGTTATCCATATTAAATGCCCCCTTCTTCTCCTCCGAGGGGGAGGGTTCTATATACTAATAATACTATCTATAAAGCTCCCCCTTGGGGGGGGGGATGGAGGGGGCTTCCGTTTTCGAATGATAACGTTGCTTTGCAACCTCGCATGAAGTCAATAGGGCTTGTCACTCGTAGAGCGGTGCCCGTTTCAATTGACGAGTGCAAAATTATACCTTTTTGGAAAAGTTACAAAATATTTTTTAATGAAATTTCACCTTGAAATATCAAAATACTTATAACTTGGTATGGCCAATACTTACTAGTTGGTATCACTTTTCGGCTGTTTTCATGCAACTAATAATTTATGTTGTTTCCATTTGTTCGTAAGCATAAAAAAACGAGTACAATCACTTGCACTCGTTTCTCTTGACGTAGATCATTTGTTTGATACTCAATTATTTCATGGTAAACACAAATCTTTGAAATGGATACTAACAATATCTTCTTTGTATAATTTATTTTCTTTTGTGAGGAAACGATAATTTCAAAAGATAACCTGTCGGACACACGAAACGGCAGTAAGGCCGTGGTGTGAAAACTGATAAAATCAGCGTTACTATGGCAAAGACAATAATGATATTCTTTGTGGAGCTGAAAATGAATGCTATGAAAAGCTCATAATCCATCCACTCAAAGCATACTCCCAGAAGCATCAGAAGTGTGAGAATCCACCATAGGATTCTGCGCATCTCTGTCAGCACTTTAATAGTCTTTGCACCAAGTCTCACATTCTTGCAAGGAATGCGGTTCGCAAGTTCCTGAGCCGCCCCAAACGGACAGATATGTGTGCAGTAGTGAGCCTTCTTTCCAAATAGCGGATAGATAAAGGCAACGATGAGGAGTAGGATAGGAACCAGGGATGCAATGGATGTCAGGGGAAGCCCGTTAGATGCTATTCCCACAAGCATCGAGTAACTGATGAAAGTGCCGCTCCAAAGCCCGAGCACAACAACATCCAGCACCAGTATGGCGGTACGCATATTCTTCGCACGGAAGAAAATCGGCAATATCATGCCTGCGAGTAGCACGAGCAATGTCACCACCAACTTCACCGACAAGGCTATCGATGTCCCCAGCCCACTATGTTTCGAGGCGTATGCAAAGCCCCGACGTGCATTCTCTATTATCGCATTTGAGGATAGTGTGGCACCGCTTACCGCATCCACAGGTATGGTATAGGCTTCGCTCACCTTCTTACCATTCCAAGAATTCGCTATCCCGACAGCCTCTGCAAAGAACTCAGGTGTCTCGGTGTTCTCAAGCGGAACGACCTTCACCACCGTATCATTCAATATGTATATGTCTAATGGGGTTGTCCCTGCGTATCCGAACACATCATCGGCAAGAAGAGCCGTGTGAATCACCATCGTATCTGCCGCAACAGTCATGGTGTCAGCCACCACCTCCTTCTGTTCAAGGCTATATCCCACCACCTGCATATCACGACGTGCAGCAATGGCAAGAAGGATGAGGAGGATAGTGAGAAGCCTGAGAAAAGAAACCCCTACGGCCTCTCCCCCCGCCCTCCCCCGTAGGGAGGGAGCCGATTCGATGATTTGGGATAGTCTAAATTTCATTGATGTTCGTAGAGTAGCAATGCGCCTCCCTGCCCCTCCACGGGGAAGGGTGCCCGAAGGGCGGGAAGGGGTTTTATACTGCGCCAGCCTCCCTGCCCCTCCACGGGGAAGGGTGCCCGAAGGGCGGGAATGGGTCTTATACTGCGCCAGCCCTCCCTGCCCCTCCACGGGGAAGGGAGGTCCGCAGGACAGGGAAGGGGTCTTTAATGCTTCTTCTTATAATACTCCAGCGCTGCCTTGATATTCTGTTGGAGAGCTTTGGTACTCATCGTTGCACCCGTGCAACCGTCAACCTTTGCGACCTCCGTCAGTTCATGTGCCTTGGAAACCTTCAGTCCCTCAAACAGACCGAGCAAGCCCTTTACCGCCCTCTTGAAATAGCCAGGAGTCTCGCCATTCTTCAATGGTACAACCTTCACCACCTTACCAGATTTGATATACACCTCTACTGGTGTTGTTGACTGATAGCCACGTGCCTGACATAGAGTCGTGGTGTTTACTACATACGTTCCGTCCGACTGCTTCGTCATTACATCATCTGCATAAGAAGCAACCGTAAGCAGCATTGCTGCATAAAGTGAAATCATTCTTTTCATACTTTTATTATTCCTGAACTGAAACTTAAAATACATAAATCTTCCATCCGTTCCAAGTTGTATGTTCTCAAATTAAGATTTCTCGAAACATTCGCGGAAGATCTTGTGTTAATCATTTACTATCGGGCATCACTTTTTCCCATATATGATGCCAACTCCTGTCAACATTCCTGGTACCTGCATCCATTTAGGAATTGGTATTTCCTTGCACGAATCAGCATAGTGTATCTCGGAGACCACATCTTTTCCCAAACGTTCCACAATCTGCCGGAAGTCGCCATATACCGACTTTTGCCCGAACAGATCCTGAAGCGCGAAACAGCCACCTTTCTTCAATACACGTAATGTCTCGCGCAACAGTTCCTCTTTGCTCCTTCCATCATTCACCTCATGATACACGAAGTTACTTACAATAGCATCAAAACTCTCATCTTCAAATTCGAGATGATTGGCATCTCCGTGCATGAACTTGCATCTCTCATTTACGTTTTCTGCCTCTGCATTATGTCGGCACATGCTTTGATTGTAGTCCCACTTGAATCCCCAGTAGTCTACGCCTGTACACTCCGCCTGTGGAAATCGCTTGGCACAACGTATGGTAAGAGCACCTGCTCCGCATCCCACGTCAAGCAGTCTGCCATTGCCAGTCCACGACAGGTGGTGCGCAACATACTCGTGTACCTTACCCATCATTCCGCCACCGCTGAATGAGAAGGCACGATAGAACACCGTCATATAGCAGGCAAAGAACAAAGAAACGCATAAAAATACGGCAAAGAATAACAGCAAGAGGTAGCCACCATTCACAATTGACAGCAACGCACAAGAGAACTGCACTTGCAAGGCACGCAGAATATAGCAGCGCCAATAACTTTTTGGGAATCCAGTTCCCATAATCAGGTTTCAACATATTCATTTCATTTATTAGAATTACAAGTTCCCTCCCCATAGAGCGGAGAGCGAAGGGGATGGATATATTTTTTACTTTTTCATTTTTCACTTTATCACTCTCGTCCCTTCCGGATGTTCTTTCAGCCATCGCTTTTCTGCCTCAGAACCAGGTCTCGTCATATAGTAATGGCAGCAGTCGTCACCAGAAGCAAGCGTCTTGTCACGATGAAGAATCACTCCCATAGCCTCGAACATAATATAATCAGTTCGGCACATAGCAGGAAGAATATCAAGATGCCCACGCTCTCGTGCCAGTTCGCACAACCCGCAACGGGTATAATACAAGGTGAACTCCTCATCCACCTTACCCTGTTTGTAATGTGCCATCCAATTATACGGCGAGTCGATACGGTTCTCACGCTCCGAACGCTTCATCAGCCCCTCCTGGAATTTCCTTGTGAAAGGCTTCGTCAATCCTGCCAGCTTGAGCATCATAGGATTGGAGATGGAAGCGCGACACATCTTCTCATAGAGAGGAGTCGACATCCGCTCGCCATATCTCTCCTTCGCAATCTCGTAGATAGCTATCCATACCATACCGCCTGTGAGATTCTTCTTCAAACTATTCTCCCGATAACTGCCAATGGAGGGAGTCGCATCAACTATTTCCTGATATCTTTTCCTTGCATCTTTTCTAAGCTTGTCAATATCCCATTCAGGACACTCTTCACGCAATACCTTAAAACATCTGCCTTGCATGAACTTCCACATCAGCTTATCTGCCAAAGTATATTTCATAAATCTAATTTTATAGTCGAAAGACTAAAGTCAAAAGGCGAAAGTCAAAGGCTAAAAACTCTAACCTCTAGTCCCTAACCTCTAACCTTTGGATTTTCGAATGACAACGTGCTTAGCACCTCGCACGCAGTCAATAGGGTGTGTCACTCGTAGAGCGGCGCCCGTTTCAATTGACAAGTGCAAAGCTACTCATAAATTCCCTTGCCCACAAGATATTCCTATGAAAAAAACGCTTTTTACCTCGTAAAATACTAATTTCTTGGTATCATTTTCTATTATCATGGAATTTCTGGCATACTCACATGTATGTATTTTCATTCGCATTTATCCCCATTATTTGCACAATAGGAAAACATCATCTAACTTTGCAACAAAATTATAAGGTTAGAAGGTTATGAGGTTAGAGGTTAGGAGGTCAGAAAGGCAAACGGCAAAAGACAAAAGACTTTAGACCTTAGACTTTAGACTTTAGACATTTAATAAGTGTTATTCGCTAAAGCTCATCAAGCTAAAGCAAGTCCGACCTAAAAACCTTCAAACCTGAGAACCTTCAAACCCGCAACATTAGCTTTGCAAAAGTTTTTTTAATTATATAACATGATGAAAATTCAAAAAATTGTAGGTCGTGAGATCCTTGACTCACGCGGTAATCCAACCGTAGAAGTGGATGTAGTTCTTGAAAATGGTGTTATGGGACGTGCAGCTGTGCCTTCTGGCGCAAGTACTGGCGAGAACGAGGCTCTTGAGCTTCGCGATGGCGACAAAGGTCGCTATCTTGGTAAGGGTACATTGAAGGCAGTGGCTAATGTGAACGAGATTATCGCCCCTGCACTTATCGGTGATGATGTATTCGCACAGCGTGCCATCGACCAGAAGATGCTGGCTCTTGACGGTACTCCTACAAAGAGCCGTCTTGGTGCAAATGCAATCCTCGGCGTGTCTCTCGCTGTGGCTCAGGCTGCTGCCAAGGCACTCAACATCCCTCTCTACCGTTATATCGGTGGTGCTAATGCCTATACCCTGCCTGTTCCAATGATGAACATCATCAATGGCGGTGCCCACTCCGATGCTCCTATCGCTTTCCAGGAGTTCATGATTCGTCCTGTAGGTGCTCCATCTATCAAGGAGGCTGTGCGTATGGGTGCAGAGGTGTTCCACAACCTTGCAAAACTGCTGAAGAAGCGCGGTCTCTCTACTGCCGTTGGCGATGAGGGCGGTTTCGCTCCAGCTCTTGACGGTGTTGAGGATGCCCTCGACTCTATCTGTCAGGCAATCAAAGATGCTGGATATGAGCCAGGCAAGGATGTGAAGATTGCAATGGATTGTGCTTCAAGTGAGTTCTCAGTTGTTGAGAATGGTCAGTATTTCTATGACTATAAGCAGCTCAAGAACGGTAAGCAGAAGGACCCTAACGGCAAGAAGCTCACAGCCGAGCAGCAGATTGACTATCTCGAACAGCTCATCACCAAGTATCCTATCGATTCTATCGAAGACGGACTTGATGAGAACGACTGGGAGAACTGGGTAAAGCTCACACAGCGCATCGGCGACCGTTGTCAGCTTGTAGGCGACGACCTCTTCGTTACCAACGTGAAGTTCCTCCAGAAGGGTATCGCAATGGGTGCCGGCAACTCTATCCTCATCAAGGTCAATCAGATAGGCTCACTCTCTGAGACACTTGACGCTATCGAGATGGCACATCGTCATGGCTACACCACCGTTACCTCACACCGCTCTGGCGAAACAGAAGATACTACTATTGCCGACATTGCCGTTGCCACCAACTCCGGTCAGATCAAGACGGGTTCACTCTCACGTACCGACCGTATGGCAAAGTACAACCAGCTCATCCGTATCGAGGAGGAACTGGGTAGTGTGGCAAAGTACGGTTACAACAAGATTAGGTGATATTAGACGATGAATATGTAACCTTCGCACATACCATGTGTGAACATACAAACTTTTGAATAAACCATTTTGAAAACGGGCTACATTGTGAAATGTGGCCTGTTTTTTTACTTTTCAATTTTCACTTGCTTCAGCTTGATGAGATTTAGCGAACAAAATAAGCGCCTATGGTGCTCGTTGCCTCTGTGTCTCTGTGTGTGAACGCAAAGCCGCAAAGTCGCAAAGTTTTTTCTGAACACAGATTGCACAGATTAAAGGGATTATCTCGCTTACGCTCGTGATTAATATCCCTAAGATCCCGAATATCTGTGGTTAAAGACTAAAAATAAATGCGATATTAACGTGAAATTTGTGGTCATTAATGTTTCCTCACGGAGTGAGACATATAATATCGCATTAATACCACATTAATACCACATTAATTTTCAATTTCAAGCACCGCAAGGTGCGCATTCCGTTCTTTTCGTGTTTTCTGTGTTCTAATCATTCTCTGCGTCTTAGCATCTCTGCGTTCGAAACAATTTTCAATTCAGAAAAAAATCTGGCCTTTCTTGCACTAAAATCTGATTTTTTTCATATCTTTGCAACCAAAGAACTGACATGGTGCATAAGAAAGTTGTAGAATCTTAATTATTTAATCAATGAGAAGAATAATTTTTACCATATTAATTTTGTTTCCATTGCTTTTGTCCGCTCAGATATTGAAGGGAAAAGCAGTAAAAATAGCTGATGGTGATACCTTCACTTTGCTTGTTAATGGCCATGATCAGGTAAAGATTAGGATAGATGGCATTGATGCTCCAGAGAAAGGACAAGCGTTTGGAAATCGTGCCAAGGAATACCTGTCAGGTATGATATGGGAAAAAGAGCTTACTGTTAGTGTCACTAAAAAAGACAGATACGGCCGTTCGATAGGTAAGGTGTCAACCCCATCTATTACAGATGTAGGTCTTGAGATGATCAAGGCTGGTTTTGCATGGCAATATCGAGATTATAACAATGAAAAGGCATACGAAGATGCTGAGAGCCTGGCACGACAAAACAGAAAAGGACTATGGCTTGATAATAATCCGAAGAGGCCTCAAGATTACAGGAAAGAAAAGAGGAATCAAAATAAATCTCAATAGTTTTGCCACATCTGTGTCCAGATGCTTTGCTCTTTAATTGCCTATGCAAAGGAAAATGCCTTACGGCTGGGGAAAAGTGACGTTTTTATGCTACAGAGTAGCAATTCTGAATATTTTCCAGACGAAGTCTATTTTCCTTCCTTTTTTCCTTACGAGACAGGTCAATTTTCACTACCTTCAGCTTGGTGAGATTCAGCGAACAAAATAAGCGCCGAAGGTGCGACACCTAAAAGGGTAGTACGTAAGTGCTACCTATAATGATGTTTTTTTTGTGAGCGCCGTAGTTGCGACACCTGATAAATACAATAAGTGTCGGTCCTTCAGACCTCAGATTACTATAATATCCATAATATACGGCTCTTACGAACCGCCCTTTTATGTGTCGCTCCTTCAGAGCTTCTTCAACACGTTTTTTAACAACGTACGAGTTGGTAAGCTTGCGAAAAATTCTCAATTATCACTTGCTTTAGCTTAGTAAGCTAGCGAACAATTTTCAATTATCAATTTTCAATTCAAAAAGTGGTCACCCTTCCTTGATGTCATCAGGCCACCAGAACTGTTGCAGTTCATGAACTATGTCGTCCCAATCCTGCATGGTGAACGTACCTTCGCCCATCATCATTATGGTCATGGTGATGTCGTTGTAGGTACGATAGATGTTCGTGTCCCTGAAACCGTTACGCAGGTAGAAAGCATGACGGCGTTTACGCTGATCCGTGTTCTCACACACCTGTGTCGGACTTTCCATGTCCAGAACACAAGTCTGTCCTTTATAGTGTTCTATCAGCTGAGAAAGAATCCTCTGACCATATCCCTTTCCCCGCAGTTCTTCCCTAACCGCGAAATACCAGTACCAGTTGAATGACTTACGCGGATAAACGATGGTAAAGCCAATGAACTCTTCACCATCATAATACGCGGTAAAGTCCAATGGCATTTCCCCGACGAGTCGCATGAGATCATCCCAAGGAATCTGCTCTCCTTCGGGAAAAGCCGACTCATATAGTCGCTTTATCCTTTCGTCTGCATTGGCTGCTGTTATCTGTCTTGTGTTCATAAATCTGATATTTGTGGACTTATCCCATTTGAATCGCAAATCCTTGCAATCTCGGCAATGAACTCCTCTTCCGATGGCGGCTCATCATATATGTATGCAAGCATATCACTTACAGCTTGCTTGGATTGTGAGAGTATATGAAGGGCAGTTACGCAAAGCCCCTGAGAATATCCCATGTCCTGCATTTGTGCCAATAATGCCTGTTCGTTACTTGTCATCATCTTTCCTCGTTTTATTATATTCCACTCTGAGCCTCTTCATAGCCTCTGTAGAAAGGTCATGCGTCTCAATGAGCAGAGGACTCTTATGATACTGCACAATCTTTACCGAAACCGTATTGTGTCGCTGCTTCGCCTCGATGCACCTTGCTATCAGATCAGGATTTGCAGAACGTGGGGTAGGGGCTTTGTCGAAGTTCTGTATGTAGGCGGCATTAGTGAGAAACACGATGTCAGAACCCTCGGGAACAATCTCCATGGCATGAATCATAACAGATAGAATCATGCGGAACTCCGTAGTGTGGTCGTCAGCAATCACGTATCTGTCAATTATGGCTTCATCTTTCTGCATGATGTAGGCACCACCGCTGCAACGTTCCTCATGACCATAGTCACACGACCCACCGCACCACACATAGTAAGTGCCTGGTGTCATCCGCATTTTATGCTCCTTCTGTTGCTTCAGTCTTTCTTTTCCCATGTCGTTTTTGAAGTGAGGAATGCCGATAAAAGAGTCTCACGATTGCCTGAAACCTACTCCCTCGTAGAATCGCTTGGCATACCCCTGAACTTCTTCTTAACTCGTTTCACTCCTTCCACTCCAAGTATGGTGATACCACCATACTGCAAGGTCTTAGCCATGCCGAAAAGTATGAACCATAGTATGCCTTTCAACTCAACTGATATCGGAAGAGTCATTTGCGCGAAGGAGAGGATATAGCACGGAATGCAGCAGAGCAACACTATCACTCCTGTTCGGAATGATAATCCGCTAAGCCATACTTTTATTCTCGAAAATAATGATTTCATAAAAACTTTAGTTCATGCCGTATCAGCCACGACCTTACAAATTCTTATATCCCTAATTCAACCTCCTTGCCGAATGGAGCGAGCGATAATCCAGCCATCTTGAAGTGCTGCTTACCCCATGGAAATCCTATCACCGTAACGCAAAGCAGTAACCCGAAAAATACGTGCATTATCCATGACCACAGACCTCCGAATATCAGCCAGAGGATATTCAGGGGTATGCGTATGCAACCAGTCGGGCACTTCGTGTTCTTGACCTTCGAACCGAACGGCCATAAGCATAAAAGTCCAATCTTGAAAGTCTGCAAGGCTATAGGGAAGCCGATAATGGTAATAGCCAATGCAAGACTCCCCGTGAAATATCCGATGGCAGCCTCAAGACCGCCAAATATCCACCAAATTATATTGCCTAATATCTTCATTTACATATATTTTTTTGTAAGGAGTAATAAGGAGTACAAGGAGTACAAGACGAATGTCTTATATGTTGAATAGAGTTTTGTGGAGTAATGAATAATGTTTGATACTAACAAACCCTCATCCTTCATCCCTTCAACCTTCAACGGTAATGTACTCCCAAGTTTCGCAAGTTTCCTATCTGCACAATCTTTTCAATCTTTTATTTTTATCAAGAATTAGAGAATTTCTTTTTTGAATTGACGAGAGATTTGTCGAAGACCCTCTGACCATAGGGAAGAAATTTGAGAAATGTCGCTTGCGCTCCTGAAATCACGCCCATTTCCAATGCTACGCAAGTAGCAAAAATTGACTTTCCCTTCGGCCGTCGAGCTAAACCTTCTCTTCTTCGCATTAATTCAATTTTCTCTAATTCTCTAATTCTTGATAAATATAATTAAATTTGAAATACTATCGTCTTGCACTCCTTATACTCCTTGTACTCCTAAACAGAGCCAGAGTACCTCCCCCTGATAGCCTTTGGCAACTTGGAAACCACGAGGTTGTATGCCTCCCTGATCAATGACTTCACGAGATCCTCTTCCAGATGCTCGTAATACACATCACTCCAATGCTTCTTGTTCCAATGCCACGCAGGGGTAATGGAAGGGAATTGTTCACGGAGTTCCTCATTCCTTTCAGGAGTCAGCTTTAGGGCGAACCTCGGTTCCGAATCCCTCATGTCATGCTGCCCTCCCCCCAGCCAGAGGCAAAGGAAGATCTTACCCTCAATTCGAAATGTAATGATATCATCACCGAAAGGCTGGTCTTCCGTAACTCCAAATATAGACAGCGTATAATCCCGTACTTGTTCTACATCCATAGTTATATCCATTCATTAAAGACTGTAATATCTACTGCAAAGATATAAATAAATTTCATACTATGAATCATCGTCCCATAAAACTTATGTTTTTTTATGATTGACAGTCGTTAGGTAAACCAACTTTCAATTCGTTTCACCTTTGAGGGCTGAAGGCCCGACACCTAAAAGGACAGTCCGTAAGGGCTGTTATACTAAGCGTTTATACAAATTAGAGCGCCGTAGGTGCGGCACTTATTATAGGTATCGCACTTACAGCGCTCTATTAATTATCTCAATCTCTATCAACGGCGCTTACGCACCGCCCTTTTAGATGCTGCACCTACGGCGCTCGCAGCTCTGTGTTTCTGTGCCTGTGTGTGTGTAAACGCAAAGACGCGAAGTCGCAGAGAAAATCTTTGCGCCTTCGCGTCTTCGCGTTCTAACAATTATCAATTTTCAATTATCAATTGTTTAAGACCCCTAACCTCTAACCTCTAAACTCTCTCCCCCTATGCAGGGGGACTGAGGGGGGCTGCTTACTTTGTAGAAGCCAGGAGCTCGGTGTTGATTCTAAGCTCGTTATTGATCTCGATGGTGTTGTGGACAGTCAAGTCGAGAATCTCTTCGTATTTCTTGTACTGCTTGTCGTTGAGAATCAGCTTCATCTGCTTCTTGTGACGATTTACAATACTATCAACTGTCTTGCCTGTAGCTATCAGATCAGTGAGTGCATCCATTGCTTCGTTGAACTCGGTCATTGAAATCTCTACTGTCTCTATCTGATTTTTATCTAGTTCGAGATAGCAACCTATTCTCTTGAAGAACATTGATGTGTCGTTACTCTGTGCATTAACACTCATTGTCATTGCGAACATTACCACGAGGGCGGAAATAATCTTTTTCATCATTTGTTTTATTTTTCTGAATACAATATATGTTTTGTTTTCTTAGTGTAAGCTGTCTTTCGACGTTTTCCTGAATCACCAACCTCTAACCCCTTTCTGCCAAGGTTATGGGTGATATTTTGTGCTTTTTTGCTTGATATTCGTCAAGAATGGTTCAAACAAAAAAAAGAACCTAATCAATTAATTGATTAGGTTCTAGCGGAGAGAGAGGGATTCGAACCCCCGGTACCTCTCAGTACGTCGGTTTTCAAGACCGATGCAATCGACCACTCTGCCATCTCTCCAGAACTTCGTTCGAAGTGCATCAGTTGAGTGATTTCTGAATTGCGATGCAAAGGTAGTAACTTTTCGCGAAACTACCAAATTTTTTCTTGTTTTTTTTAGAAAAACTTTCGGAAAAAGCTTTTTTCTGCTTAAAAGTGCGAACTTTTTACGCGGAATGCCATTTCGCTTATGACGGGTTGCGGAAATGGCTTCGCAGTCTTGCAAAACCAGTTTTCGGAATCCGTCATAAGCGTTTTGTATTACTATAGATGTAATGAGGATTTGAGGTCGTCGGCATCGAAAGTGGTGAAGACGTGGCCGAAGAGACCTACTGATACGGTCTTTGGCTTGTCGTCAAGATCAATTTTGCCAACGCTGAACACGAAATAGTTGTCAACCGTCACAGCTGTGTCGAAAGCTGCGCCAAGTACCGTTGAGGTGAGCTTGGATGTGATTTTTGAAAGACTCTTCCCTAAGTCGGAGTCGCCTAATCCGACTTTGTCCTTGATAGCTGAATCGATAGCGCCATTCATTTCTGCCGTGATAGCATCCTGATGTGCCTGCTTGTCAGGGCAAGTGACGATTGCAACCAAAACGACTGCAACAATGATTACTAATGATAAAAACTTTTTCATATTTCTGATATTTTTATGATTAACAATGCCTTATTATGTGCTTTTGCCTGATGAGCCTTGCGAAAAACTTGTTATAAATGTTTTTTAGAACGCAAAGACGCGAAGGCGCAGAGTTTTTATTTTTAACCACAGATACCACAGATTAAAGGGATGATCTCGCTTATGCTCGTGATTGAAATCCCTAATATCTGTGGTTGTTTTTTCAGAACGCAGAGACGCGAAGGCGCAGAGTTTTTATTTTTAACCACAGATACCACAGATTAAAGGGATAATCTCGCTTATGCTCGTGATTGAAATCCCTAATATCCCGAATATCTGTGGTTGTTTTTTTTCAGAACGCAGAGGTAGTGAGCGCCATAGGTGCGACACCTGTTATATATAATAAGTGTAGGTCCTTCAGACCTCACACCCTATATTAATGTCTATATAACGGCTCTTACGAACCGCCCTTTTAGGTGGCGCACCTTCGGCGCTTTTCGTAGAACTCACTTATTATATGCTTTTGCCCTTACAGGGCGTTAGCTATGCTCCTGATTCCCCCCAGGGCGTTGCCCTGGGCTAATTGCTTTTGCCCCTTCGGGGCGTTATCGGCTACCGACCTTTTCGACGTTCGGGGCTTTTCGTAGAACTCACGTTATCTTTCTTTTTTGGGTAGCATAATAGAGCTGAGGCTTGCCCCGTTGATGAAGTTGTCGAGATCAACGTATGTCCAGATGCCTTGTACGTGACCTCTTTCCGAGCGTTGCCATAGGATAGGGCGTATCTCGGGATGGTCGGGTTCGTGGGAATAATGGGCAATCCAGAGGGGGTAGTCGTTGAAAGTGGGGGCGAGGTGTTTCTTGTAATATCCCTGATTGCTGTAGATGATAGGTTTGGCACCTATTTCTTCCTCAATAAGTTGGGCAAGGCGCAGTACGCTGTCCTTGAGGTGCACAATATTATATGGGGTGGTGCTTAGCGACTCTACATCGATTACCGGGCGCAAATCTTGCAATGGCATATCAACTATTTCCAAAAAGTCGTTGAACTGGCTTTGGACAGACAGGGCCATAGTAAAGAATATATATGTGCCCACGGGAATGTGGTACTTGCGGCTCATCTCTATGTTGTAGTGGTAGGTCTGATCGCGTCTGGAATCCTTGCCGAAAGCTCTTACGAAAATGAACTTTGGCTTATGCTTTGCCATGCTGAGCGAGTCCCAGAAGATTCTGCCTTGGTGCTCGGAAATATCAATACCGTCGAAGAAATCGGAGAATTCCGTATTTGCGAGCATATCTTCCTTTGGCCATGCGGGCACAACGTGTCGGGGCTTGTCCTTCAGATATGGGGGTGCCACCTCTCTCGTCATTTCCCAAATGACAAGAACACCTGCTATCGTGAGGATAAGGATAATGAATATTGTGTTGAGGTATACTACCTTTTTTATAGTCATAGGATGGTTTGGGTTTTATGCTTTCAGCATCACTAACGGGTTGCAAAGATAAACAAAAAATATGAAAACTCAAATCATTTTTGGGATTATTAACGTCAATTCAATTTTTATCTACTATGAGATTTACCATTAGTGTTTTCCAGAACGCAGAGATGCGAAGGGGCAGAGTTTTCTTTTTTTTGAACACAGATAGCACAGATCAAAGGGATTATGTCGCTTGCACTCGTGATTGAAATCTCTACAATCCCGAAAATCTGTGTTTTTTTTCGTGAACACAGAAAGCACGAAAAGAACGGAATATATAAAGACAAGCAACAAGTTGCTTTTTAACTGACAATAATTGCCAATCTGCGCAATCTTTTCAATCTTTTTATTTTTATCAAGAATTAGAGAATTTGCGAATCTCTTTTTTGAATTTTGAAGAATTTGAGAAGGGTCGCTTACGCTCCTGCTAATCACGCCCATTCCCAATTGCTACACAAGTAGCAAATTCTCTCTTTCGCATTAATTCAATTTTCTCTAATTCTCTAATTCTTGATAAATATTTTATTGGATTAAGATTGGTAAGATTGGTAATTATTTTTCGTAAAGGCTCAACAAGCTAAAGCAAGTGTCAGTTCAAGCACCGCAAGGTGTGAATTCCGTTTATTCTGTGGATTTCGTGGTCAAAAAATCATGGTATTATGAAATGGAAAAAAGACGATATTCGATGTGAATACCGCCCTTTTTATATTCTAAGCTTTTTACTTTTATCTTTATTCTTTATTCTTTATTCGCAAGCTCATCAGCTTCGCAGTTCCTCTTTCTACTTTATTCTAAAATCAGAGATAACGCTTTCTGTTTGGCAGAACATAATCCATGCCTGCTTCGAGAACATCGGCTACCTGATTGATTTCGAGGAATGAGGTGTGGGTGCCTTGCTTACCACCGCTGAGGTATGCCACCATATCTGTTGGCTGGAGAACACCATCGTCAAGGAGCTTGCGAAGGGCTGCGAAGTAGTATGCCTGTCCGTTAGCCTTCTCAGGCATGAAGATAGCTTCTACTCCGTAAGAGAGGGCGAGATGGCGCATTGTCTTCTCCTTGTAGCAGATGGCGAGTACAGGATATTTGCCACGGAAAGCGGCAAGATTACGTGCCGTGCGACCAGAGAAGCTGTCGGTGATGATAGCCTTGATAGGAAGCGCGAATGTTGCCTTTACTGCCTGCTTTGCAAGATATGACGTTACGGTTGGGTTCTCCTCAAGTGGGATGCGGATATCGTTATCAACGAGCTTATCCTCCTCTGCCTGTGCTGCAACGGTTGTCATTGTCTGAACTGCCTCTACTGGATATTTTCCGTATGCAGTCTCGCCAGAGAGCATGATAGCGTCGGTGCGATAGTAGATAGCGTTTGCGATATCGGTAATCTCGGCACGTGTTGGACGTGGATGCTTGATCATGGTGTGAAGCATCTGTGTGGCAACGATGACAGGCTTCTTTGCAAGTACGCATTTCTTGATGAGAATACGCTGTATGCCTGGGATGCGCTGCTGTGGAACCTCTATTCCGAGGTCGCCACGAGCCACCATAATGCCGTCGGCAACGGTGAGGATTTCGTCGATGTTGTCAACGCCTTCCTGATTCTCAATCTTTGCGATGATCTGGATGTCAGAGCCGTATTCGTCGAGGATCTCACGGATGTCGAGAACGTCCTGCTTGGTGCGTACGAATGAGTGTGCGATGAAGTCGATGTCACGCTCGATGGCGTATTTGATATTCTCCTTGTCGCGCTCAGTAAGTGAAGGAAGGTTGATGCGAACGCCCGGTACGTTTACGCTCTTGCGTGAACCAAGAGTTGATTCGTTCTGCACCTCGCAGAGAAGGTAGTCTTCGTGCTTCTCAATAACCTTGAGTTCCATCTCACCGTCATCGATGAGGATGTCGTCGCCGTTCTTGAGGTCGGTCACGAATTTAGGGTAGCTGACGGCAATCTGCTCGCGTGTGGTGAGAATGTCTGGATTTCCCACGATGCGAACCTTGTCGCCGATATGGTATTCGATCTGGTCGGTGTCCTGAATCTTTGTGGTCCTCACCTCTGGTCCCTTGGTATCGATAAGAATGGCTATACGGTTGCTAACCTCTCGCACATTGTTTATCAACTTGTCCATACCCTCGCGTGTGCCATGAGCGGTGTTCATACGAACCACGTTCATTCCTGCCTCGAAGAGAGAACGGATAAAATCTACTTCGCATCGCAGATCGGAAATCGATGCAACGATTTTTGTCTTTTTTAGCATCATAACCTTTATTCCTTATTAAAGTTGTTTCTGTTTGTGTTGGGATTTGTTATTCTAAAGTTCATCTTGCGGGTGCAAACTATAGGTTCGCACGAAAGAAAAAGTGCGTGTCAGCCCCCAAGGCTGGCGCACGGTCTTCGATTTTCGAGTGCAAAGTTTAGTTCGCACGAAAGAAAAAGTGCGTGTCAGCCCTCAAGGCTGGCGCACGGTCTTCGATTTTCTGAGTGCAAAGTTACGAAAAAAAACTGAAACAAGCGCAAATCGCCTCTTTCTTGTGATATTTTCTTCTGAAAATACCCTTTTTCTTGAGATTGGATAATTGTTTTTGGCAGAAATGTTGTCAGTTAAAAGCAACTTGTTGCTAATCTTCATCAATTCATCGGATTCGCGTTAAATACAGTCAAAGGGGAAGGTTTTTACAGATGAAATTTGCTATGAAAAATGTCAAAATTGTTTTTTTTTTTTGCGCATTTTCTTTGCAGTTTGTTTTTTTTTGATTAATTTTGCACGAGTTATCTGTAAAGATTATAGTTCTAACTAAAAGAAACAACATCAAGAATGAAGAAGAAACTGTTATCCTTGGGCATTCTGTTGCAGACCCTGAGCCTGCAAGCAGCTACCGTGCCTAATGATGCCATCTATGTTTGGACCTCACCCACGACATACGACTGCTATCTCGTGAGCGGTACCCCGACGATTGACTATGACGACAACAGTCTGGTCATTCAGGTGGATGGCGTAGAGGCAAAGCGAATCAACCTGTCGAGTGTGGAAAACGTGGAAGTGACCTACGGCATCAAGTATCCGCTCGTAACCCTCAACTCCAAGGGCTATGCCACCCTGTCGTTCAAGGCAGACATGGTGCTCTCAAGCAACTTCATGAAAGCCTACACAGCCAAGGTTGATGATGACAAAATCATCCTCTCGGAGATAGCCGACGGAGTAATCCCTGCGGGCAATGGCGTTATCCTCTACGGCACGCCTTCAAAGTCAGCCCAGTTGGTAGCATCTGACGAGGCTGCAACTCTGACCGGCAACGACCTCCTTGCCACGACAAAGGCAGACGGTACGCTTGCCGAGATACCGACGAGTGGATATAACTTCGTGCTCAACGGCGATAAGTTCCTGCAATACACAGGCACGTCCTTTGCACCTGACAAGGCTTATTTCAATCTCAACTATAATCCTGTGACTACAAATGGGGCTAAACTCAGTATTGTCTTTAGCAAGGATGAGAAGACCACAGGCATAGCAGAGGTGGGAAAGTCTGAGACCACGACAACCTATTACGACCTGCAAGGACGTAAGGTAGAGCATCCTACGAGTGGTATCTACATAGTAAACGGCAAGAAGACGGTAATAAAGTAGCGATATGAAGAAGAAAAAATACATCAAGCCACTTCTTGAAGTAGAGGAGATGAATTTCCAGTCCATCGTGGCATTGAGTTTCGGTGATGGTAATACCGACACGATGGAAGGGAAGTCCACCTGTTTCGACTACGAGGAAGAGGAAGATAATAATGAAAGATAATGCAATCCGCATTTTACAGAACGGCGTTGGGAATAAATCAACGAATAACAAACAGAACAGATATGAAAAGAATTTATTTCACATTAATTGCACTCATGGCAACATTAGTTGTAAGTGCACAGACCATAGAGGTCTATGAATACAATACCGACGGCAGCTTGAAGAGCGTGCCGGCATACACTTCAACCAAGAAGGTAAAGGTCATCTTCAAAGAGATAGTCCATGAGTATGTTGACCTCGGCTTGCCAAGCGGAACGCTCTGGGCAACCTGTAACGTTGGTGCGGACAAGCCAGAGGACTTCGGCGACTACTTCGCTTGGGGTGAGACCACCCCGAAGGACACGTATGACGAGGAAAGCTACAAGTGGATGAACGATGGTATGGACACATGGACACAGATAAACAAGTACACCGTCCCCGATGGTCAGTTTGCAGGCCGCTGGTATTTCGGAGGCACCTTCATAGGCGACAACAAGAGCGAACTCCTTCCAGAGGACGATGCCGCTACTGCCAACTGGGGTAGTGACTGGCGTATGCCGACTCATGCTCAGCAGATGGAACTTTTAAAGTCAGCCTACACCGAAACGGAGTGGACAACCGTGAATGGTGTCAATGGCTATAAGATAACGAGTAAGACGAACGGCAAGTCAATCTTTCTCCCTGTTGCCGGTTATTTTTACTATGGTTCAATCTACAATGATTCCTACGGTGGCTACTGGTCTCGCGAGGTCCATCCGAACCGCACGGACCTCGCATGGCGAATCCAATTAGGTTCGGACTACATCGGTGCGAACGACCACGCCATGCGTTTCTATGGGCTATCTGTCCGCCCTGTGCGTAAATAATACTATCACAAAAGAAATGCAATTTAGTTACAGATAAAGTTTCCATTCAGATTAGGAGGGCATCTCGCGAGAGGTGCCCTCTTGTTGTTATGTAAAGCTCACTTATGTGACTCTTATGTGACTCTTATGTAGCTCTTATGCTGCTCTTATGCAACTCTTATTCTTAATGGGAGTTGAGAGGGTATCATAAACGGCTTGCCAAGAACCTTTTTTCCCCATCGAGCTCACGTTAATTTAGATTGGCTCTAAGACATTAGGGGGGAATTAGAATGGGAAAATGATGGTTGTGATAAAGATATTGGCGAAGAGGATGATGAAGTTCATTATGAGACCTACTTTCAGGAAGTCGCTGAATTTATATCCTCCTGGCACATAGACGAGGGTGTGGGTAGGAGAGCCGATAGGTGTTGCAAAGCTTGAGCTTGCCGCTATCATCAAGGCTACGCAGAAGGTGAGTGGGTTGACTCCCAACGCCAATGCTGCCGACATAGCGATAGGGTAGAACATAGCACCTGCTGCCGTGTTGGAGATAAACTCGGTGATGAAAGTAGCCACGAGGCACATGCAGAAAAGCACGATGTAAGGATTCGTACCGCATACTTCGAGCAATCCGTTGGCTATTGCCTGTGCGATACCCGTCTGTTCTATTGCCTTTCCGATACAAACGCTACCTGCAAAGACGATGATGATGTTCCAGTCGATTGACTTCATTGCCTGTGCCGATGTGCAGCAACGGGTGATTATCATGGCTGTGGCAGCCAACAGACAACAGTTGAGCAATGGCAGTACCTTGAATGCAGAGAGCACGACCATAGTGATGAGAATCAGGGTTGAGACAATACCCCTCTTCGAAGTCTTCTCGCTATCTTCCATAGCTGCACTTTCAAGAACACCTTCGAGGTTCGGGCATTGCATACCACATTCGTTCACGCATCTGAGTATGTTCTTCGGGGTGCCTATGGTATAGAGACGGTCGCCGCCCATGATAAATTCATCAGCAGCAACAGGATAGACAAGTTCGTGGTCGAAACGTTGTATGGCTGAGATTACTATGTGATTCTCCTTTAGATTGTATTTATGGCTAATCTCCTCTATGGTCATTCCTATGGCTGGATGATTGGACGGTACTATGAGTTCCACGTTGAGGTCATCCATGCTTGAAGAGTTCATAGGCGACTGGCGTTCAGGCAATAGCTTCTGCATGGCAATCATACTGAGCACTCCAACGGTAAGGCAGAAAAGTCCGCAGAGGGTAGGGGTGAGAATGCTCAGTTTGATACCCGTCTCTTCTGTATAAAGACCGGAAATGATAAGGTTAGGAGGTGTGCCGATAAGGGTACATATGCCACCCATACCAGAGGCATAGCTCAAAGGGATGAGCAGTTTCGATGGGGAGATGTGAAGCTTTTGCGACCAGATCTTTACCACATTAATAAATAGGGCAACAACGGTTGTGTTGCTGAGCAAAGAACTGAGTACGGCAACAGGGAGCATCAGTCGGGTGATGGCTCCTGTCAATGTCTTTGGTACTCCCATAAGGTTCTTTACCGTCCAGTTGAGCACGCCTGTATAGTTCAGACCTGCAATGACAACAAACAGTACTCCTACCACTATCACGGATTCTGACGAGAAACCGCTAAAAGTGGTCTTGGCATCAAGTACGCCACCGCAGAGAAGTGCGGCCATTACGGCAAGGAATGCTACTTCCGTGCGAATCTTTGTGAGTGAGAGTGAAAGGAACATGGTGAGCACTACAACGATTGTGTACCATGCCTGAAAGCCTAATTCCATAGTGTGATTATTTTTAGTTAATGTATAAGACGCAAAGGCATTGCTCGTGCCTCTGCGTCCTGAATATAGTGTGTTTTCTATTTATCTTTTTTCTTTTCCTCTTCCTGCTCCTTTATCATATTTTTCATATGCTTGATGTTTTCCTTGATTAAATCATCATCAGGATTAAAGGTGAGGGCTTTCTCCATAAGTTCGAGAGCCCCTTGAAGGTCGTCTTTGTCAAGTTTGAGAACTGCTTTGTCATTCCAGAAGACAGCACTATTAGGAGAGAAACGAAGTCCGAGATCCGCAAATTTCTCAGCATAATCCTTGTGGGCTGTTGAATAATAGCAGTTGCTGAAATAGTCTTGCATGGAATCAGAAATTACAGGTTCTTTCTCGATTGCTTGATCAGAAGTCCATGTGAGTTTTGTGTTAGGATTGGCTAATACCCAGTTAACTGTCTGTTCCATGATGGAATACATCTTCTCGGCATCGTCAAGCATTCGGTAGAGAGTTGAATATCCGATGCGCAGGTCGAGCCTCTGTGGGCATTTCTCTATACCTTTCTTTATCCATGTAATAGCAGAATCAAGTTCTTCTGGTTTTTCCAAGGAAATGTTTTGACGAATGTATCCCACCTTATTGCCTAATGAATCAGTCATTGGCATAAGCTCATCGATATTGGCATATAGAGGCACGTAATTGTCAATTCCAATCATGTACTTGAGTGCCTGATTGTGATGGATATTGAAATGTGCGGCATAGTAGTCGCCATTCTTCGGACCTTTTAAATCCCATTCCGCAAGGATTTCCTTAGCCAAAGGGAACGAGTCCTTGAGTGCTGTAGTAAATCGTTCGTTGTAGTCATCATCTGCTATTGCGTTTAATGCGAATAGTGCGACAAGACATGAAAAAAGCAATCGTTTCATTCAATTCTTTTTTGGTTAATATTCATTCAATAGAGCCTTGCATCCTTCGAGAATATCCCGATAGGTGGTTTCAAAGTCGCCTGTGTACCAGGGATCTGCAACATCATGAGGATTATCGGTAAGGTCGAGAAGTCGGATGACCTTATGCTGGGTGTCCTCGCCTATGGTATAGCGCAAATTACGGATGTTATGCTGATCCATACAGATAATCATATCATAATAGGCATACTCGCTTCGGGTAATCTGATGCGCCTCATGCCCTTTGCAATTTATGCCATGCTCAGCAAGTTTCCTGCGAGCTGGGGGATAGACTGGCTCTCCGATTTCCTCGGTACTGGTGGCGGAAGATGAGATTTCAAACTCATCTGCACGACCAGCCTCTTCCACCATACTGCGGAACATATACTCTGCCATCGGACTTCGGCAAATATTTCCGTGGCATACGAACATAATCTTCTTACTCATACAATTTGGCTTGTGCCAATGGTTTGGGGAAAGTAAATTTGGCTTGCGCCAATGATGTTTGGAAAGTAAATGGGAAATAAATTAATTCAGTAAATTAGAATCAATAAATTATATTTTTTAATTTCCCTGAGAAATAATTTACTGGTTTAATTTCTTCGCAAAGCTCAGGCGCTACGCGGAGTCCCCCTAATTTACTTTCCAAAATTCCAAAGAAAAGCCCCACGCAAGTGGAGCCTTTCCAATTTACTTTCAGTTTATTCATAATCCTGCCAAGACTTGATCTGCAGGTCGTTCTCGCTCATAGAGCAGAATGCCTCGATGAAGGCAGAAGCAAGACGGGCGTTGGTAATCAATGGGATGTTGTGGTCGATAGCACCACGACGAATCTTATAGCCATTGGTCAGCTCGCGCTTGGTGTGGTTCTTAGGGATGTTCACGATAAGATCAAACTTGTGATCGTGTATCATATCCATCACATTAGGAACATGGCTTCCTGACTCGTCAGGCCATCCCACAGCTATTGCCTTCGCACCATTCTCGTTGAGATACTTGGCTGTGCCTTCTGAAGCATAAACCGTGTAGCCTGCCTTTACGAGAGCAAGAGCAGGGTCGAGTAGGGCAGCCTTTTCCTTCGCACCACCGCTTGAGAGCATGATACCCTTGTCCTTTGAAGGAATCTTGTAGCCGGTAGCGATGAGTGAGTTGAGAAGAGCCTCCTCGAAGGTATCGCCCATACATCCAACCTCACCCGTAGAGCTCATATCAACGCCGAGGATCGGGTCGGCATTCTGCAAACGAGCGAATGAGAACTGAGAAGCCTTGACGCCCATGCGGTCGATGTCGAACACGAGCTTGTCTGGCTTAGCGTATGGAGCATCGAGCATGATCTTTGTGGCTGTCTCGATGAAGTTGCGCTTCAGAACCTTGCTGACGAATGGGAATGAGCGAGAAGCACGGAGGTTACACTCGATAACCTTGATGTCGCTGCCCTTGGCAAGATATTGGATGTTGAAAGGCCCAGAGATGTTGAGCTCCTTGGCAATAGCGCGAGAGATCTTCTTGATCTGACGAGCCTGAGCGAATGTGATATTCTGTGCAGGGAATACCATTGTAGCGTCACCTGAGTGAACACCAGCATACTCCACATGCTCAGAGATACCGTATTCCACAACCTCACCATTCTGTGCAACGGCATCAAACTCAATCTCGTTTGTCTCTGTCATGAACTGAGAGATAACGACTGGGTACTCCTTGCTGACCTCAGAAGCCATCTGAAGGAAGCGCACAAGCTCCTCGTTGTTGTAGCATACGTTCATGGCTGCGCCTGAGAGTACGTATGATGGGCGAACAAGTACAGGGAAACCTACGCGCTCAACGAATGCGTTTACGTCTTCCATAGATGTGAGGGCGCTCCATTGTGGCTGGTCAATACCGAGCTTGTCGAGCATAGCTGAGAACTTACCACGGTTCTCGGCACGGTCGATAGACACAGGACTTGTTCCGAGGATAGGCACAGACTGGCGATGCAGCTTCATAGCGAGGTTGTTAGGAATCTGACCACCTACAGAGACAATCACGCCACGTGGGTTCTCAAGGTCGATGACATCAAGCACACGCTCGAATGAGAGTTCATCGAAATAGAGACGGTCACACATATCATAATCGGTAGAAACCGTCTCTGGGTTATAGTTGATCATGATACTCTTGTAGCCGAGCTTACGAGCGGTATTGATAGCATTTACCGAACACCAGTCGAACTCTACGGAAGAGCCGATGCGGTATGCACCAGAGCCGAGTACGATAACTGATTTCTCATTATTATAATAGTTGATGTCGTGCCCCTCAACTGCGTATGTCATGTAGAGGTAGTTGGTGAGGTCTGGATGCTCACTTGCTACGGTTGGGATTCGCTTAACGGCTGGAAGAATGCCGAGTTTCTTACGCTGAGCACGAACTGCAAGGTTCTCCTTCTCCATGTTGCCTTCCTTGACCTTGAGTACGAAACGAGCAATCTGGAAGTCGGAGAAACCGAGCACCTTAGCCTGACGGATCACATCGGCAGGAAGTTCCTCAAGTGAGTTGTAGCCTTCGAGCTTATGCTTGTAGTCAACGATATTCTTCATGCGCTCAATGAACCAAGGATCAATCTTGGTGAGGTCGAAGAGTCGCTCTATGGTGTAGCCTTGTTCAAGAGCCTGAGCAATGGCGAAGATACGGAGGTCGGTTGGGTTTGCAAGTTCCTCGTCGAGGTTGTCGAATTTGATATGATCGTTGCCTACAAATCCGTGCATTCCCTGACCAATCATACGAAGGCCCTTCTGAAGCATTTCCTCAAATGAACGGCCGATAGACATAATCTCGCCCACAGACTTCATAGAAGAGCCAATCTTACGGCTAACGCCTGTGAACTTGGTGAGGTCCCAACGTGGAATCTTACAGATGAGATAGTCGAGTGATGGTGCTACGTATGCTGAGTTTGTTGTGCCCATCTCGCCAATCTGGTCGAGGGTATAGCCGAGGGCAATCTTTGCTGCAACGAATGCGAGAGGATAGCCGGTAGCCTTTGAAGCGAGGGCAGAAGAACGGCTCAGACGAGCGTTGATCTCGATGATACGGTAGTCGTTTGTATCTGCGTTGAAAGCGTACTGAATGTTACACTCACCCACGATGTTGAGGTGGCGAACGCACTTCACGGCAAGTTCCTGAAGCATCTTCACCTGATCATCGCGAAGAGAGCAGGTAGGAGCCACAACGATTGACTCACCCGTGTGAATGCCGAGTGGGTCGAAGTTTTCCATTGAAGCAACAGTAAAGCAATGGTCGTTGGCATCACGGATAACCTCGAACTCAATCTCCTTCCAACCCTTCAGCGACTCCTCAACGAGTACCTGTGGAGCGAAGGTGAAGGCTGACTCCGCAATCTCGATGAAGGTCTTCTCGTCAGGACAAACGCCTGAGCCAAGACCGCCGAGAGCGTATGCTGAGCGAATCATGATAGGGTAGCCGATACGGCGAGCGGCAGCAATAGCCTCTTCCATATTCTCGCAAGCCTGTGATACTGGCACCTTGAGGTCAACCTTGTTCAGCTCCTTTACGAAGAGGTCGCGGTCCTCGGTGTTCATGATAGCCTCTACGCTTGTGCCGAGCACCTCAACGCCATACTCCTTGAGCACGCCACTCTGATAGAGGGCTGTACCAACGTTGAGGCCTGTCTGGCCACCCCAAGCGAGCATGATGCCGTCAGGACGTTCCTTCTTTATTATCTCCGTGATAAAGTGTGGTGTGATAGGCAGGAAATACACTTTGTCAGCGATACCCTCGCTTGTCTGGATTGTAGCAACGTTAGGGTTTACGAGTACTGACTTGATGCCTTCCTCACGCAAAGCCTTGAGAGCCTGACTACCAGAATAGTCGAACTCACCAGCCTGTCCGATCTTTAGTGCGCCGGAACCTAATACCAGCACCTTCTTCAACTGTTTCTTCATGAGTTATTTCTTTATATTGTTTAGTTTTAATGTTTTTAGGCAAATTTTTGCGAGTGCAAAGATAAAGGAAATATGTGAGAATCAAGAAGGATTTACGTTAAACTATCATAACAAATCAGCAATAAAACGCTTGTGTTTTCTACTGGTGTAGGGTAGGGGGGAACTCCTATCAAACTCAGAACCAAACTCGATGAAAGTCCGTTCTATGTCCGCTATTATAGCGGAGGTTCATCGAGTTTGGTTCGGAGATACAAGGCTATTTCAGCATTTCGTCCCATTTTGTCAAGAAATCCGACTCCTTAAAATAATTGTGCAAAACAGAGAGAACCTTTTTGGCATAATCCATAGAGCCTAATTGATACAGACCTTGCATAGCACCTTCAAATAATCGCTCGTCTGTGAATGTATTCTCCTGTATTGGGAGATTAAATTCTTTCAGCCATTGTTGTCCTTTGATTTCTGAACCACGCTCGGCTGCTGCAAGTGCTGCTTCGTAAATAGATGTTTCATCGCGAAGGTTTAAGGCTGTTTCAAACAGAAGCAAATACATGTCTTTGCGGTCAGGATTTGCTTTTAGGCATTTCTTCTCCCAATCTAATGCCTTTTGGAAATTTGCATCGCCAGTAAGACCTTCATCCCCAGGTTCCCATTTCCTGACGGTGACTTTGCCAAGACCTAGGTTTTCAAGTTCCGTTAAAGCATCTTGATCTTGTGCTTCCCTTACTTTCTGCAGTTCCAATTTGGCGAGGGCATTATGGAATATCGCGCGACATTTCATCATGTCGGCATTATCTGGCTCTTCCTTTTCCCATTGGGTAAGCATCTTTTCAATCTTGGCAGAATCCTTTTCTTCGTATTCCATACTCATAGATAGCATGGAAATCTCCTTGTAGCGAGTTATATCGACCTTTTCCCCATTTACTTCAATTACATTCTCTTGATATAATGGACCTAATGTCTTAACCGTTCCCTCAGCTTCTGGATCTCCGCAATATTCCAGTTTCTTGGCAAGTTCCAATACACGATCCACATTCTTTAGTCGTAGGTGGCAAACAAGTAGGTATGCCATTAATCTATAATTGGTAGAATCGATAGCAACGGCTTTTTCATAGCATTCCATCGCCTTGTCTATCTGCATTATATTCTCATAACATGCTCCCTTCAGCATTATGAACATTGCGTTTTGTGGATAGATTTCGATTGCATGATCGAGCATTCGTTCTGCCAACTCATATTCAGCACTTTCTAATAACGAATTTGTCTGATTGTAGATCACTTCTTCGACCTTAATGCTATCATTTTGCTTTAAGGCATAGTTTAGCCATTTTCCATTATTCTTTATGCTCTGGTCGAGAAACTTGAAAACGACCTTGGTGCTATACTTGAACTCTTTCTTATGGTTGAGAATTTCGATATAGTTGTAATAAGCCTCTGCAATATCTGGGTACTCATTGATACATTTCTCCATCCATTCCACGGACTTATTGAATAGTTCCATGCCATTGCCCTTATCCTTCATTATGCGGTAACTCTTGACTTGCATGTTCTGAAACATGGCGATGGTGTCTGGAAGCATAGCAGAATTTTGTATTTCTAACAAATCGTCTGATTCCTCAATCTGTTTTGCTGACATCATCCAGAACATTGTGGCATAGCTACAATATAATTCAGGATCCTTGGGACTTTCCTTTTCCCATTTTGTCAGTACCTCGTTGGCTTTTTCAATATTGCCTGCAATCAACTCTTCTTTGAATTTTTGGTAATTCTCACTTGAATATGTCATCTCCTGTGCAAACAAGGCAGATGCCATTAGCATAAAAAGAAATAAAGAAAATAATTTTGGTTTCATAATTTAGTTTTATAATTCGGCTTGCAAAGTTACAAGAAATAAATGAGAATGAAGAAGAAATTACGTTAAACTATAATAAGAAATCAGCAATAAAAATCTTGTCTTTTCCACAGATGTGGGGTAGGGGAAATTCCGATGTAACTCCCATCTACCTCCGTACCAAACTCGATGAACCTCCGCTTCTTCACCGACTTTGCACCGAGTTTGCACCGACTTTGGTACGGAGGAAGAGCGAAGGAAGAACGGAGGAAGAGCGGAGGAAGAACGAAGGGAGAGCGGACCTGAAAGTATAGGTCTTCTATCGCTTTTTGAAGTCGTTCCCTTTCCAATAAATATGATTGTTTTTAACTTGTACAAATTCATCTACAACATAGTATCGTTCGAAAAATGAATTGTCTAACGCAGGAATATTTATTGTAATGAGATTAGTGTTCTCCTTTATTTCGAAATCAGTAAAAGGAGGATCGTAAGATGTTATGCCAAAAAATCTGCCATCAACTGTATGCCAATATGCTTTTTGGGGGTAAATCAGGAAATTAAATTTCTTTGTATTTTTAGGCAACTTAATGCTGCTGTTCCCTTTTCTATATTCGGATTTGTACGATTTGTATCTATCATCTGTAACCTCTGTGATAAGCCTGTTTCCATTGTATGGCATTTGAAACACAACCGTAATGCTGTCATGCAGAGTGCTATCGAATGATTGTGTAATCTTCATTTCTGGTAATAAGATTTCTGTCGGTGATTTCGAATTTATCTTGATGAAATTCTTGTCAACCCACTCGTATGTACATATGGCCAGTGTGTCAGTATACCACAAACGCATGTGTTTTTGTTCCACTATATAATAGAAATGATTGTCGGTGATTTTTATTTCAAATCCGACTTCGTCATAATAACTGCCATCAATGTTTTTCTCTTGTGCTAAGAGATTGATATTCCAACACAAAAGAAAGTAAAAGAGAAAGAAAGGCTGTTTCATATAATTTAATGTATTTGATATCTTGGGCGCAAAGTTACTAAAAAATAACGAGAAATGGTTTGCAATCATGAAAAAAATGTAGATTTCCGTAATGTCCTATTATGTTAAGGTGGAAGAAAATTGAATGATATAAGATGTGAACATCCTTTGAATTATGATAATATTCACTTGATATAGCGCAAAATTGCAAAGCCTAGTTTGCAAAACTGCCCTTTATGATAGAAAAAAAGAGCATTTAGGAAAAAAAACAGTTGTTTTTCTTGCAATATCGAACTATTTTACTAACTTTGTATCAAGTTAAAAACCTTATTAGTATCAATAAAAACCTTATTAACACCATACAGCTATGACATTTAAAAAATACATCTACACTTTATTTTGGGTTCTACTAATCAGTGCACCAATTGCTGCTCAGCAGAAAAACAATGCTGATCAGATGACGAAAAGGGCCAAAAACTACGTTTTCCAGCAGAAAGATAAGATAGGCAAAACAGATAAGACCTTGAATCTGAAGCTGACGAAGATGTATGCAACTGACAGAACTATCAAAATTGTTTACACCAAGGGAAACACAAATTATACGTCTCTTTTCCCTGAGATGACCGAGGGCAAGTTCAAGACTGAGGCTCAGGAAAATCGATATGTGGCACGCACGTACTGCATTTGGAGGGTTGCGACCGATGCTCTTGCTTCCCCATCTCTTTCAAGCGTCATCAGAGGCGATGTCTATACATGGCTTGTTGATGTCGTAGGACCAGAGGGCGGTGAGCCTTTGTATTCATTCGACTTCAAGACTCAGGCCGTTCGTAATGCCATCCTTCTATGTAATGGTAAGATGCCGACCGACTTCAAGGCTTATCTCAGCAAGTCACTTGTTGAGCGTGCGTTACAGTCTCTGTTGAAGGATGTATATCTTCCTCACGATAGTGCAGGTTTCTGCAATGTTGTGTTGAAGAACCAGAAACTCTCTGTTGAAATGCTCACCACTCACAGGGGCTATTCTATTATGAAGGAGAACAACGGTGAGGGTGCTCGTACTGCTTGGCTCGGCTCATTTATGAGACTGAGTAAGTCAAAGAGATACTTTAAGGACCTCTTGGATGTCATCAAGGTACGTCAGTTGGCTGTTGAGATCAAAGTTCGCGATATTATCAATAGAACTGATAGCTCAATGTTCATGATCTACCCACAGGAGATTCTTGATTATGCTAAGAAACCTACTGTTTCTGAGGAACAGATTGAGGGCTATATAATCGGTAAACTTGGAGGTAAGAAGCAAGAACGTGAGAATCGCGGCTGGTTCATCTCTCAGTATGGTCCTAACAGAACAACTCTTACAGCAGCTGCCGCTCCAACCGTAAGTAAGTCAAGCAAGGTATATGAGGTTGTAGAGGAGATGCCTTCATTCCCTGGAGGTAAGCCTGCTATCGCAGCATATATTGCAAAGACAGTCAAGTATCCTGGTCCATGTTTGGATAATAAGATTCAAGGACGTGTAGTTTGTCGATTCACAGTAACTAAGGAGGGAACCGTTAAGGATATTGTGGTGACAAAGTCTGTTGATCCGCTTCTTGACAAGGAGGCTATCCGAGTTATCTCACTTATGCCAAGGTGGATTCCAGGAAAGCATAACGGTGCTCGTGTTGACGCGAAGTACACTCTTCCGGTTACATTCCGTCTGACACAGACAGCTGATGAAGACAATTAATCCAATTGAAATCTGATGATTGGGTGAAACTTTAATCGCACGAGAGAAATAGGGCGGGGCGGTTACAAACCAGCGCCTGTTCTATTTCCAAGTGCAAACTCTCGCGGGACATCAATGATATAAAGTCATCGATGTCCCGATTTTTTTTGATAGATGATGAAAGCTCGCTTTCCGCAAGTTTCTGATAGTTCGTGTTCTATACGTCTTATTTTATATCCTTTTTCGTAACTTGTCAAAAATAAAAGAGTGAAAAATTTTGTCGGATGAAAAGTTTTCAGTATATTTGTACGCAAATTCAAGATAAATAGTACTGACAACATATACTGAAAATGATAAATAGACAATTGATAAATCCTGCCAGCATCGTCGTGATTGGAGGATCGAATAATACTCTGAAGCCTGGAGGGGCTTTAGTGAGGAATTTGATACATGGAAAATACAAAGGGGATTTATACGTTGTGAACCCGCATGAGGATATCGTTCAGGGGGTAAAGTCGTATCGTGACGTGAAGGATATCCCGAATACTGAACTTGCAATTATTGTCGTTGTTTCAAAGTATTGCCCTTCTTATGTGGAATACCTTGCTGCAGAGAAGGGTGTCAAGGCTTTCATAGTCGTTTCTTCCGGTTTCAGCGAACTCTCCGAGGAGGGCGCAGAACTTGAGGCTCAGATGCATGCCACTTGCGATAAATACGGATGCTCTTTCATTGGCCCTAACTGCATAGGTCTGATTACGGCCAACTATTGCGGAGCATTCACTTCGCCTAATCCTGTTATCTGTCCCGAGGGCGTGGATTTGATATCCAACTCAGGAGGTATTGCCCTCTATACCATAGAGATGGCTAAGATAACAGGTCTCAGATTCAATTCCGTATGGAGTATCGGAAACGCTCGCTATACTGGTGTTGAGGATGTGCTTCAGTATTTGGATGAGACCTTCGACCCTGCGAAGGATGTGCGTGGAAAAATACTGTATATCGAGAGCATCAGAGACCCGGAAAGACTGCTCCGTCATGCAAAGTCGCTTATTGCGAAGGGTTGCCGCATAGCAGCCGTAAAGTCGGGTAGCACACAGAGCGGCGCACGTGCTACAAACCATCATACTGGCTCTGCTTACTTTGATGACAAGCGTGCTGATGAACTGTTCCGTGAGGCAGGAATTGTAAGATGCTACTCCCGTCAGGAACTCGTGGCTATGGGTTGTCTCTTCTCTCTGCCGAGAATCGAGGGAAACCGCTTTGCCGTCATTACTCAGGCGGGTGGTCTTGGTGTGATAACCGCTGATGCGCTCAGCAAGGGCGGAATGCTCGTGCCTGAACTGAAAGGTGAGGCAGCCGACGAACTCCTTGCAAAGCTCCATAGTGGTGCGTCCGTATCAAATCCAATCGATGTTCTTGCTACAGGAACGGTAGAGCAGCTTGAGGCGGTCATCGACTATTGCGACAAGCGTTTCGATGAGATTGACGCGATAATTGTGGCATACGGCTCTGCGGGACTTGGTCCTATGGATGAGCTGTTCGAAGTGCTTCACCGTAAGATAAACGAGTGCCGTAAGCCTATCATAACCATCTGTCCGAGCCTCTTCACCGAGGCTGGAAACCTTGAGAAATTCCTCGCAAAGGGTCACGTCAATTTGCTCGATGAGGAACTGGCTGTGCGATGCGTAGTGCGAGTGGCTGGTGCCGTGAGCGGATCGTCTGGCCAAGAGTGCTTAGGATAGCGGCGACGCAGTTCCTTACGCACCTCGAAATACGTTTCTTGCCAGAAGTTACGCAGGTCCTTCGTCAGCTGCACAGGCTTGAAACCCGGTGAGAGCAATTCCATAAGCAAAGGCTGCTTACCGTCGTTTACGGTAGGCGTATCGGTCAAGCCGAAACACTCCTGAAGCCTTACGCTGACCACAGGAGCCTCTGCCCCCTGACGATAGTCGATGCGTATGCGAGAACCCGTCGGAACGGTGATGTGAGTCGGTGCCAGACGGTCAAGTGAAACCTGTTGCTCGTAGGTGAGCATACCAAAGATAATAGCGCTTAGGTCGAGTGACCTGAGCGTTTTTTTGTCTATCGTTCCTGATACTTGTTCGAGATAGAACGGCAACCACTCGTCTGCCGTAGCGAGAAGGTGATCGGTGCTCACATCTGGCATTTCCAATTCTGGATGCCAACCTCTCACCGTCTCTATCCTGCGCTGAAGCGATGCTACGGAATCAGAGAAATCGAGAAGCGAAACGCCACTCTTTGTCACCGCCTTGCATACCGCTTCTATTATCTGCGCACGGTCAGGCGACTGAATATCATGAGAGTCAACGACCAGATTACCAATGCGTTTCTGACGCTGTGCAATGATGCGCTCCGTACGGCTGTCCCATTGTACGGTTGTATGGTCGTAGGCGAGTGCAAGAAGTGTCTCCTTACTTATTGGCGAAGCGAGGAAGATGCGACCAGACGCAGCGTTGAGCGAGGCAACGGCAATCCACTTGCTTGCTGAGAGAGTATCATTAATGTCCACAACGGCGTTATCGCCACTCGACAGACGGAAGTGCCCGGGAGTGCTCAGAGCCATACCCACACGCTCGGGGTAGGCGAGGGCGAGGAGAGTGCCGATCTCGTCCTGAGAAGGTACTGCGTTATCCTCCTTACAATGCGCCAGACGGCAGTATTCGGAGGCAATACGAGCGATGCGCGACCATTGTCCGAGCGTGCGGTTTGCCCTTGCCCGGCGCAGTTCGGTGATGCGTGTGAAAATATCACTATCGTCCGTGAGATGTGAGAGCGGGTCTTTCTCTTCGAGCAACGCGGCAATGTCACAGGCAAGCGCCTTCTGACTATCGTCGGTGATGAGAATACGCGAGATGCGAGGGTGACAAGGGATGCGCGACATACGCTTTCCGAGTTCCGTTATACTGCCGTTTCTGATAGCTCCTAATGATTCAAGCAAGGTCTGTGCCTGATACACGTTGCCTCGGGGTGGGAGAGTGAGCCAGGGGAGTTCCTCAATGTCATTCGCACCCCAAGCCGTGATGTCGAGAACGAGCGATGAGAGGTCTGCATCAAGTATCTCAGGACGGCGACATTCCTGCATTCCGTGCTCTGCCGATTGCGCCCACATACGGTAGCAAACGCCCTCTGACAATCGTCCTGCACGTCCCATTCTCTGCGTCGCCATATCGCGCGAGATACGCACTGTTTCGAGGTGCGACATTCCGTTTCGCTTATCAAAAATCATCGTGCGACAAAGGCCTGAGTCAATGACAACCCTTATGCCCTCGATGGTGAGAGAGGTCTCGGCAATAGAAGTCGCGAGCACCGTCTTTCGGCTTCCGTCAGGCGATGGGGCTATGGCTGCACGCTGTTCCGAAGGAGTGAGTCGGGAGTAGAGCGGGAAGATGCTGGAGTCATTTGGTAGCGCCTCTGCCACGCGCCTTATCTCTGCTTCGCCCGGGAGGAATACGAGTATGTCACCCTCTTGCTCACGCTGTGCGCGGATGATGAGTCGGGCAACCTCATCAGTCGTTGGGAAGTCGCGCTCTGGGGTAACGTAGATAGGTGTGACGGGGAACATTCTGCCCTCACTCTCAATGAGTTTTGCACCAAGGACGCTACAAATGCTGCTTGCGTCAATCGTTGCCGACATGATTATTATCTTCAGGTCAGGACGTATCAGATTCTGCGCCTCACGCACAAGGGCGAGGGCGGTATCGGATGCAAGGCTACGCTCGTGGAACTCATCGAAGATCACGAAATCCATACCATCAAGTGTCGGGTCGCTCACGAGCATTCGGGTGAGTATTCCCTCGGTTATAACTTCCAGTCGGGTGCTGTCTGAAACCTTTGTCTCAAAACGCATACGATAGCCAACCGTCTCGCCTAGCTCTTCGCCAAGTAATGATGCCATACGCTCTGCTATCTGTCGGGCAGCAAGGCGTCGCGGTTCGAGTACGATGCCCTTGCCCTTGAAATCTTCCAGAATCGTCAGAGGCAGAACCGTTGACTTACCAGCTCCCGGAGGTGCGGTAATGACAACAGACGAGTGATTGCCGAGAGCTTCATTTACTTCCTCGGCAATGGAATATGCAGGTAGGTGTGATATCTTCTTTGAATCCAGCATCTGTATGTGTTTCAATTAACATAGAACAATTAACAATTAACATAGGCTCGTCGACTTGCTTTAGCTTGATGAGCTTCAGCGAAAAAATCCATCAACTTGTATGTTGTTGAAAAAAAACACGTGGTTGAATTAGCTCTGAAGGAGCGACACCTAAAAGGGCGGTTCGTAAGAGCCGTTATCTTATGGACATTACAGTAACAGAGGTCTGAAGGACCGACACTTATTATATGTTAGGTGTCGCACCTACGGGGCTCACTAAAAAACATTATCATAGTAACAGCCCTTACGGACTGCCCTGTTAGGTATCGCACCTTCGGCGCTTAATTTGCTCGCGCGGAAATCGTACTCCGACAGGCATGTTAATTGTTAATTATTAATTGTTAATTATTCTATTTACTCTTCTTTTGCTTGCAAAATTACTATTTTTTTGACTGAAAATCGATTTTTCTCATGGATTTATCGTCTATGTTGTGGAAATTTACTAATTTTGCAATTTAGATACTCAACTTGGGGAAGTTTTGGATTGCCTGGAAGGCAACACCATGAGTAACCGAGGCGCATACTCGACGAAGGAGAGGATGCCCTCGGACAGAAACAATCGCCATCTTTACCAGCCTGGAAGGCTGTACCTGATTGGCTTTGATACATGGAACTTTCGCGATGTACTGCCCTTCAGGCATTAGAAGGATTATGGGGGCAAATCCCCGCACATCCTCGTTTCACTCGTATGTACGGGGTTACTAAATAGTGTTGCCCTCCAGGCAATTCTCTGCTTGCGGAGCTTTTATTTAAATTAGGAATAAATATAAAACATACATAACTATGAACATACTTCTTTGTGGTGGCGCTGGATACATCGGTTCACACACCGCCATCGAACTTGATAAGGCTGGTCACTCAGTCGTTGTAGTGGATAACCTCGTAAACTCAAACCCTGAGTCACTTCGTCGTGTTGCCAAGATTATCGGCAAGGAGATTCCTTTCTATGAGGCTGACGTGCGCGATGCTGAGGCTCTCGACAAGATCTTCAAGGAGAATAAGATTGATGCCGTAATCCACTTCGCTGGCCTCAAGGCTGTGGGTGAGTCGGTTGCGAAGCCATTGGAGTACTACCACAACAACATGACTGGCACATTCATCCTCATGGACGTGATGCGTAAGAATGGCGTGAAGAACATCATCTTCTCTTCTTCTGCTACCGTCTATGGCGACCCAGCTATCATTCCTATCACTGAGGAATGCCCAAAGGGACAGTGCACCAATCCTTACGGTCAGACAAAGTCTATGCTTGAGCAGGTTATGATTGACGTGCAGAAGGCTGATCCAGAGTGGAATGTGGTGCTGCTCCGCTACTTCAACCCAATCGGTGCGCATCAGTCAGGCACTATCGGCGAGAACCCTAACGGCATACCAAACAACCTCATGCCTTACATCACCCAGACGGCTGTTGGCAAGCGTAAGGAACTTGGTGTGTTCGGTAATGATTATGATACTCCAGACGGAACAGGCGTGCGCGATTATATCCACGTTTGCGACCTTGCATCCGGTCACGTTGCTGCTCTGAAGGCAATCGACCGTAAGTGCGGTTTGGCTATCTACAATCTCGGAACAGGTCACGGTTATTCCGTTCTCGATGTGGTGAAGGCATTCATCAAGGTCAACGGCGTTGACGTGCCTTACGTCATCAAGCCACGTCGCCCGGGTGACATCGCTACCTGCTACTGCGACCCTGCAAAGGCAAAGGCAGAGCTTGGTTGGGAGGCTAAGTACGGCATCGAGGAGATGTGTCGTGACTCATGGAACTGGCAGAAGAATAATCCGGATGGATATTAAGCTGAAGCTAATTGAAAATTGATAATTGAAAATTGAAAATTGACTTGCTTTAGCTTGATGAGCTTCAGCGAATAAAATTGAAAAATTGCCGCGGTGAACATTCTCATCGCGGCAATTATATTTATGTGCGCTCGGTTATAAATAAAAACGCAGAGACGCAAAGACACAGAGTTTTTATTTTTAACCACAGATACAACAGATTAAAGGGATAATCTCGCTTACGCTCGTGATTAATATCCCTATAATCCCTAAAATCTGTGGTTAAAGACTAAAAATTAATGCGATATTAACGTGAAATTTGTGGTCATTAATGTTTCCTCACGGAGTGAGACATATAATATCGCATTAATACCACATTAATACCGCATTAATTTTCAATTTCAAGCACCGCAAGGTGCGCATTCCGTTCTTTTCGTGTCTTCTGTGTTCAAATCATTCTCTGCGTCTTTGCGTCTCTGCGTTTAAAAGTATAAAATTAATGCGACATTAACGTGAAATCTGTGACAATTAGTGTTTCCTCACGAAGTGAGACATATAATATCGCATTAATACCACATTAATACCGCATTAATTTTCAATTTCAAGCACCGCAAGGTGCGCATTCCGTTCTTTTCGTATCTTCTGTGTTCAAAATATTCTCTGTGTCTTTGCGTCTCTGCGTTTTAAAAGCATAAAATTAATGCGACATTAACGTGAAATCTGTGACAATTAATGTTTCCTCACGGAGTGAGACATATAATACCGCATTAATACCACATTAATACCGCATTAATTTCAAGCACCGTAAGGTGCGCATTCCGTTCTTTTCGTGTCTTCTGTGTTCAAAATATTCTCTGTGTCTTAGCGTTTCAAACAATTTTCACTTGCTTTAGCTTGTTGAGCCTTTGCGAAAAATTATCAATTTTCAATTAACCATCGGTTATAGGGGTGTCTGTAAAAAACGGTTACAAGGTTACATAATGGCTCTCGATACATAAGTATTTGGAAAAACTGAAATTGTGAACGCATTGCGTTCGCAATCTGAGATGACAGAGATTTTCCAATCACTGAGTGGAAAATCCCCATTTCATTGCGAGATGAGGCCTTTTTTATTGATAATGATTAGCAGTAAACGCAAAGGTTTTGCACTTTTCGCATTACAAATGTATTATTGTTTTATGTAAACTTGCAAAAATATGGGGAAAATGTGGTATTCATGTGAAAAATAACATGTAAATTTCGAAAAATAAGTGGGGCAGAGAAAGAAAACGGCTTTCATATTTGCATTTTTTTAGAAAAAGATTTATCTTTGCATGATATAAGTCTTTCCACATCTGTTGTGGATTGACAAGACATAGTAATAACGGAAAGCGTTCCGCTCAATGATATATGGACTTAGGTCCTTGTTCTCTATCTTGTAGAAAACGCCAAAATTTCAACAAACCCAGAGAGCAAGCCGACATAGGTTCACGTCCTTGTATTAGGGCGTGAACCGCTTGTGCTTGTTTCGGGTTATAGGTGATTGGCGTTACCTTACAAGATGGAACAAGCATCGAGCGGTTCCGCCCTAATATTTTATAACCTAATGGCAAAAAAACATATCGACAGAGCGGCACTTATTGCTACGATTCGTGAGTTGAAGGAGTTGAGCAATGAACAGAAATCAGATATTCTGCAACTTATATCCGAGCAAAAGAAATACGGTATTGTTTGGGAGGATAGTCCTGAGGATGTAGAGGAGAATCTTCGAGTTAATGTTCCTGTTCTTGTTGAGGACAAGGACAAAGCAATCATATCTAATGCTGGTGATGCCCCCAACCATATTCTCATAGAGGGAGATAATCTTGAAGCCCTTACTGCGCTTTCATATACCCATGAAGGCAAGATAGATGTGATATACATTGATCCTCCATACAATACAGGGGCCAAAAATTGGAAATATAATAATGACTATGTTGATAGTGATGATGCCTATAGACACAGTAAGTTTATTTCCTTTATGAGAAAAAGATTTATAAAGGCAAAAAAATTACTTACAGAAAAAGGTATTATTATATGTGCTATTGATGATTATGAAGAACATAATGTTAGACATATAATGGATGATGTGTTTGGCGAAAAAAATAGGCTTGGAACTATAACTGTAATTCATAATCCACGAGGACGTAATGATGATTCATTCATTGCTACAATGCATGAATATTTGTTGTTTTATGCAAAAGATGCAACAAATGCAGAGATTGGCTATTTCCCATTGTCGGAAAAAGATATTAGTGCTTATAATAAATCAGATGGTATAAGTGCATTTAATGAAACGTCTTTTATTAGAACAGGTAATAATTCTCTAAGAACAGAAAGACCAGGATTGTGGTATGAAATATTCTATAATCCAACTACTAATAAATTGTCCTTAAACAAGGAAAGTGATGATGATATTCTTTTGTTGCCAATTAATGGTAAAAATGAAGAACGTTGTTGGAGGTGGAGTCCCGAAACTTTTGAAAAGTTCAAAGATACGGAATTGTTCGTTAAGAATGTCAAAGGTGAATATAAAATATATAAAAAGCGAAGAATTACTAATATAGAAGGTAGAAAACCACGTACGGTATGGACTGATTCAAAATATGATGCCTCAAGTAATGGCATTGTATTGTTGCAAAATATATTTGATGGTGTTTGTCCATTTCCATACCCAAAATCAATATACGCTGTATATGACAGTCTCTTTATTTCAGCTCCTAAAGATGGAATAATCCTCGACTTCTTCGCAGGTTCAGGCACAACCCTTCATGCAACTATGCAGTTAAATGCAGAGGACGGAGGTCATCGTCAATGTATCTTATGTACAAATAATGAGAATAACATCTGCGAAGAAGTTACCTACGAGCGTAACAAGCGAGTAATCAATGGCTATACAACTCCAAAGGGCGTAGAGGTGGAAGGACTTCATGACAATAGCCTTCGCTACTATAAAATAAAAGATGTGCCTCGCGATTCTTCTACTACAGGATTGAAGAAACTGATGTCGGCAAGTACAGACCTTCTTTGCATAAAGAATGATTTGTATGAGGAACAATCAGTATTTGGCAATATAAAACTGCGCAAAAACATAGCACGATATTTTGATGATGGCAAGCAGAAAATGCTTATCATATACAAGGTTGAGGCTATAGAAAGTATTGTAGAGGAGATAAAGAAAATGCCTGATGATACCTTTATCAAGATATATGTGTTCTCTACCAACAATTATGCTATGGATGCAGACTTTGAGGAGGTAAGCGACAAGGTTTTCTTGTGTGCTCTCCCAGCAGCCATTTATAATGCGTACAAGAAAGTGTTGCCAAGAAAGAATAATGTAATCACAGAGGAGGAAGAAGTATGAATCTGAAGAATTACCAAGAAAGAAATATTCAGAAGCTCGTTAGCAGCGTTATTGAACAGCTTGACATAGACGGAATGCGCCGTACCATTGTCTTTCAGGCTCCTACGGGTGCGGGAAAGACGGTAATGATGACAGAAGCCTTGTGCAGACTCAACGAGGAGATTGCAGATAGCAACTGCCAGTATTCTCAGGTTGCCTATATTTGGGTTGCACCTAACGGACTTCATATACAGAGCTATATGAGTATGAAGAACTCGTTTACCGAAACGCATCGTCTTTCGCCAGTTGTATATGATGAACTTGACACTTCGCACGATGGGTATATAAAGCCAGGTGAGGTGTTCTTCATAAATTGGCAGAGTATATATTCAGATAAGAATGTAATTGTAAGGGGAGGGGAACTGGCACCTTCAATCTATGAGATTATTGATAGGACAACTCGCGATTACAACATTCCTGTGGTCTGCATTATTGACGAGGAACACATGTTTACCGGCAAGAATGCGAAGCAGTCGGAAAAGGTTTTGGCTCGCATAAATGCAAAGGTAGAGGTGCGAATATCAGCAACCCCAAAGACCTTACAACCAGATGCCTTTATAAAAATAGAGCGTTCACAGGTGATTAACGAGGGAATGATAAAGATGGGTATTTCGCTGAATCCAGCCATTCGTGGTGTACTTTCCGACGAGGCTCTGAATATCATTCTTCTGAAACAGGCTATGCAAAAACGCCAAAAACTTGCAGATGCCTATAAGGCTTTGGGAGTAAATATCAATCCCTTGCTGCTGATTCAGTTGCCAAACGACCAATCGGCTACTTTATCGCAAGATGAAGAAACGCTTAAGGAATCGTTGCTTGCTAATCTCGGCATGATGAATGCAACGCCCGATAATGGCAAAGTGGCAGTTTGGCTTTCTGGCGAGAAAGTGAATCTTGACGGCATAGAAAAGAATAATTCCGTGGTGGATGTCCTGCTGTTCAAGCAAGCCATTGCTATGGGATGGGATTGCCCAAGGGCAGCCGTGCTCCTTATTTACCGAAAGCTGAGTAGCGAGACATTCACTATACAGACGGTCGGCAGGATAATGCGTATGCCACAGCAACGCTTCTATACCGATCCCGACTTGAATACGGGGTATGTCTATACGGATTTGAGTGCAGATGTGATAAAGATAGAGCCTGACGATATGGATTATATCAAGAAACTGCATTCCTACAAACGGGAGGGCTTGAATAATGTTGCCTTGAGGTCAGTAAAAAGAGAGCGAAGCAACAAGGAAAACAATGTGCTGAGAAGCGATTTCAAGCAAGTCCTTCAGGAATACTTTGCAAGAGAATGGACCTTGACATATCAGCCTTCATTATTCTCATGGGATGATGAGGATGAGGAAGATGATGCTCCATATAGCAATAAGGTACAGGAGAACAGGCGAATAGCATCGAAGCATATCAATCTGAATGTTCAAAGCATAAAGGTTGAGATACCTTCGGACATGAATATCCTTGACGAAGAAAAGACCATAAGGGTTGAGAACAAGACTGGTTTTGCGCGTACACCATACGAGTTGAAACAGGTGTTTGAGCGTTTCTGTTCAAGTATGCTTAACGGTTGGTCGAAGTCCAAGTGTATGTCAATATTAGAGGGTGCTATTCTCGACTCAATGGAGACATTGTTTGAAATCTTTGAGACAGAGGCCTATAAGGTGGTATGCAGCAGGCAGAACAACCCACAGTTTGCTGACATCATCGGTAGGGCTTTGAGGTACTATCGTGATAATGTCATGCCTAAGAAATTCAAGTCACAGGCAGGTTTCATCGGCTATATGTGGCAAGTGCCAGAAGTAAGGGATTTCAAGGACAATACCTGCATAGAGCGACCTGATGTGCATAATCATGCCATGCTACCATATTTTGAACAGATTGGCGCATCATCACCAGAGAAGAAGTTCACGAAGTTCTTGGAGGACAATACTGATAGTATAGATTGGTGGTATAAGAATGGTGATTCTGGTTCAGAGCATTTTGCCGTTGGCTATACCAATAGTCAGGGAAGCGAGGCTTTGTTCTATGTTGACTATATCATCAGGATGAAGAATGGCAAGATATTCCTGTTCGACACTAAATCAGAGAATAGTGATCCGGAGGCACCCAACAAGCATAATGCTTTGGTTGAGTATCTTGGGGATGACTGGAATGAAGGCAAGAATGTGATGGGTGGTGTTATTATTGAGGACAACCAGAACTGGAAATATTCACCATTGAAGATTGAGAATACATCGGATTTGGGCGGATGGGATAGTTTCTACCCTTCTAACGTATAAACAGCAAAGACTATGAAAAAAGGACTTGACCGTTGTTTCCTGCACTATGGCATAAAGCAGGAGGACATGAACATTATCGAGCAGGCTTGCGTGGATAATGACATTGACGCTGAATGGGTTAAGGAGAATATCCTGAAGCCATATCAGGATGAGAAGAACAACCAGAACTTCGTGGAGGAGAAGAAACTCACGAAGATAATGAAACAGGCGCTGAAGCATATTTAGGCTTTAGGGCATAATAACTGCTGATATTATGAAAGTAAAGCGTATCTACATAGAGAACTATAAGACCTACCGACAGCTTGACCTGAACTTGGAGGTAACTGACGACAGACCTATCATATTGATTGGTGGTGCTAACGGCTGTGGCAAGACAACGCTCTTCGATGCTATCTATCATGCCCTCTATGGATTGGAGATAAAGAACCAACGAGAGTTTGAGGAACTGTTTAATGCAGGAGTGAAGAATGAGGTGGGGCTTGAGCATAAGTGCATTGTGCTTGAGGTTACTTTCACAGGCGTGGTGCTTGGTAGGGAGACACCATATAAGCTGAAACGCGCCTACCAGTTGATGGATGGCAGGGTGCTTGAGAGCAATGAGCTGAATATGGATGGAAACCGCTTCGTGTATGGTAGCGGAAGTACGGCTGCACAGCGTACTGCCAATGAGGAGATAGTGAATAAGATTATCTCTGCCAATCTTCCTGCCGAACTGAGCAACTATTTCCTTTTTGATGCAATGAAGACATCTGAACTGGTGAAGGAGGAGCAGATAAACAAGCTCATCATAAAGAACATCAATTCGGTGATGGGCTTCAACAAGTATGCCCAGATGCGAAAAGTGGCTGATGATATGCTTGCGGAGAAGAAAGCTGAGCGACTGGAGAATGAGAACCTGAAAATGGAATATACCAACCTTACTGCAAAAAAGTCAGAGGAGGAGCGAAAGCTTTCTGATATGAAGGATGAGTATGAAAAGGCTCTCACGTATGCCAACGAACACAAGGAGCAGTACGAGCAACTGAAAGAGGGTAGGAATGCCGATGAGGTTACTCGTGACCAGATTCGTAAGCTTGAAGAGTCAATCAATGGCATAAGGAAGAAAGAGAAAGACTATCGTCAGGATGCCGATGCACTTTCAAGGGATTTGGAGGTGAAGGTTATTATGCCGAAGCTTGCAAGCGTTATCAGGGAAGAGGTGGAACTGATTCTTTCAGAGAAGGAGTCGGTGGCTTCTGCAAAAGGTAACATCCTTAATGATGAGCAGATTGAGAAGATAACCCGTGATATTGTCAAGATTATTGAGGAAAGGTATGTTACCCTTAATAAGATTGACGTAAAGGCTGTGGCTGACCAGATAAGGGAGGCTCAGGAGAAAGGGGATGATGTGCAGGATAGATACTCATTCCTTAATGCTGTGGATGTAGATACGTTGAAACAGGTGGTACGTCAGTCGTATGTCAATTCTTTCCTCGCTCTTAGCGAACAGCGTGAGAGGCTTGTTGTGGAACTTGCTGATATGCCTCATCGTCAGGAGCAGTTGGAGGAATACCAGCGTATGCTTTCGGGAAGTGACTATACAATCATTGAACTCTATGAGAGGAACAATAAGAGGATAGAGGAATTGCGCAGTCAGATGGAAATGCAGAAACAGGAGATTAAGAAGCTTGCCGACAAGATTTCCAGATACGACTATGATATGCCACAGATTCCTGATCCTCAGTATGATATGCTATGTAAACTGCCTGATTTCTTCAAGGCTCTTTCTTCTAAGCTGTTGGCAGCAAAGAAGGCAAGCATAGAGCGGATGATGAAGGATCAGTTGAACCTGAATCTTGTTGTCTATGCTGGTTGCATTGGTAGGGTGGAGCTATCTGCCGATACAAGCGATGATATTAACTTCAAGATTTTCCATAAGGAGGGTAATGAGATTTTCCTTTCACAACTCAACGCAGGTGCAAAGCAGACGGTTATGCAGGTGTTGCTAAAGGTGCTTTATGAACTTGGCGACTATGACCCACCTGTGATGATTGACACGGTGATGGGTGTGCTTGATAAGGCGAGTCGTGAGGTTATTCTGCAAGAGTATTTCCCCGACCTTGCACAACAGACAATCCTTCTTAGTACTGATACGGAGATTACCACCGAGAATGACTTTAAGAAGATTCAGGCAAAAGTGGCAAAGACTTATACCCTGCACAGGGATAAGGAAAAGCAATGTACTACGGTGAGTGATGACTATTTCGGACTTAAAACGTATGAGGAGTATTAAGGTATGAACGTAGAGAATCTGAAAATAGACGGCGTTCGACAGATAGAGCGCATGAACGATATGATCCTTGATGTGAAGCAAGCCATTGAGGAACGTATTAATGTGGGTAATTTTGATGAGAGTATTCGTCCTGTTACCGTAAATCTTAGTACTGTAATGCGTATATGTATGCTTGTGGGACTTAGTGATAAGGGCAAGCGTAATGTGGATGAAGTGAATAAGATACATATCAGCTCTTCTGCTGTTCCTTATACCGCTACATTCTTTACAAAGGCAAATGTGAGAAGTGTGTTCGAGGCATTGATAAAGCTTAGGTATTGCGATGTGGATGCGGAATGGAGTTCAAATGCCTTTGTCAGTAAGGTGCTTGGTGCTGAGATGCTGCGTGGTCGTGACATATTGCTAAAGGAGGGCGGTATTGATGAATGGCTGCACTATTCGCCTATGCGTGGCGGCAAGATGGTGTCTGAGATTCCTGAACTGAATCTTGCAATCGGAAAATATGAGGATGGTATGGATGCTGCTCTCGACATCAACAGTCGTGCAATCTCCAATACGCAGATTCTCGTGGCAGGAACAACAGGTTCGGGTAAGAGTAACCTCTTGGCTGTGCTTATCAATCAGATTCGCATGGCTTCATCAGATACACATTATCCTGTCAATTTCCTGCTCTTCGACTACAAAGGCGAGTTCTCCGACCCTGCCAATGCCTCTTGGTTGAGTAAGTTTGATACTGATTCGTCAGCCATTCTTGATCCTATAAAGAAACCGTTGCCGTTTACTCCTTTCAAGGATTTCACAGGTAAGACAATCAATGAGATTAATCTGTATTCCACTTCTCTTGCGTCTGCCCTCTGTGCTATAGCTTCGGCTAAGATAAGTGCGAATATGGATAACCGACTGAGTGAGGCTATCATTAATGCGTACAAAAAGAAGAACCAGAAGCCTATCACGTTCAAGGAGATTCTGGATAATTACACAGCATTGATGCCCGAAAACAAGCGTGAAGACATGGATAGCGTGAAGTCGGTGCTAAGTCAGTTGGTGCGCAATAACATCTTTGATGATAGCGACAGAATTGACTTGATGCAAGGTTGCTATGTCATTAACCTCGGACAGTATGAAAAGGATGGTATCATGGCTAAGGCTATTGTGTATTTCGTCATCTCAAAGCTTAATTCCATCTACGAGAAACTGCCAAAACAGGCGACTAATGACGAGCGTGTGGAGATAAGGCACTTCACCGTGATTGATGAGGCTCACTATATGCTGAGTTTTGAGAACAAGCCTTTGCAGAACCTTATTGCCGTGGGTAGAAACAAGGGTATGAGTATCATTCTCGCCACTCAGAACATGGAGAGTTTCAAGAGCAAGCATTTTGACTTCTATGCCAATGCCCAGTATCCGCTTATTATGAAGCAACAGCAGCAGAATGATAGTGTGCTGAAGGATTTGTTTGGTGTAAGTGGTAGTTCTCTTCAGGAACTGAAGCAGACAATAGCAGGTTTGCAGAAGGGTGAGCTTATAACCAAGGATGCACAGGCAATGGCACTTGGTATTGGCAAGCATTGGAAGAAGATAATGGTAACGCATCTTATTTAGCGTGTTGTGGCAGAACGTGACATCAATTTCTATATAGATGCTTTCTTGAATTTGAAGCGTGCTATGATGCAGGGTATGAAAGCCCCGCATAAGCCGTTGTTGCTTCTTGCCATAATGAAACTTGTTGAGGATGGAGTGATAACGGATAATAGAATTGAGCTTTCTGACTCTCTCATAAACAGCTTCGAATCGCTTTGGAGGGAATATGTGGACGATGGGAACCAGGATAGGGCAGTAATGCTTTGTGAAGACCTACAACTGGATATATCGAGTAAATATCCATTCAAGTGTTCCATTGAGAATCCCTTTTTCTATATGAAGTTTGAACCTTTCTGGAAACTCGTCAAGAGTCCTGCCTTTGTCCCACGTTCTTCATATACCGTTAAAGGTCTCAATACGTGTTTCCTCTATGCAGAAATTGATGAGGCTCTCTTCTCTTTGATGCAAGACACGTCAAGCAGAAACACACTTCGCAATGTCTTACTGGATAGTATTTAACTCTTTCCATAAGTTAAAGTTAAGGTGTTAAGTTTTTTAAAGAAAGTCTTTTCTGTGAAGCGATAAAAAAAGTCATGTTTTTTGCGAAACATGACTTTTCTTTTGTCTTGTAGCTATCGCGCGATAATGATATTTTTCAGGCTTGCAGAATAGAAAACTTCCTATATATTTGGAGCATTCAGTTTTTTTCATTACTTTTGTTCCCCGTGAATACTTGAGATAACCTAAACAAAATCCCAAGTTAATGCGTTTGTGATCGTAAGTTATTGAGCATCAGGGCTAATGTGGCTTTGATGGAAAAGTGGTGTGTATAAACTTACCTCTTCTCAATCGAAACCACAGGCGCTATGCATCCACACAGCGCCTGTTCTGTTTGATCTGTAATTAACAATTCTGGCAGGGAAATAATTAATTGATTTTCCCATTATCCTGAATTACGTTTTGCTGCAATATCCCTACCTCCCATTTGAGCAAGAATCATGATTCCCATCTCGAAGTTGGATGGCTCTTTTGGGGCAATAGGATAGTCCTCCTCAATGGTAAGAGTAAGATCGTGACCTCTTTCTGCTGACTTACGGATGCGATCGTAGATGGTAGTGAAAGCTTCTCTTGGATGCTTGAGACAACCGGGAGCAATACGCTTTCCTACTATGATAGCTCCATCTGTACGGTTATTAACTCCATTACCCATGCAGATCTGCGGACAGAACACAGGCATCTTTGTGTTGTTATTGACAAAGTCCAGAGAATAGCATTTATCACAACTTGGAACAACATCTTTGTGAAGAAGAATAACAGGCATCTTGCGAGCATGCTGCTTACACTTGATAATGCTAACACGATATTGACCTGCGGGAAGTGCTGTGGTGGCATTTTCAGAAGTATCACAGAGACAAAATGAGCCGTCGATGAATAACTGACCGTCAATTACTTCTGTCGTCCTATAGTTTCGTTTGATAAGTATATCCATATATTTAACAATTTAACATTTTAACATTTAACATCTTTCCAGTACTCTCCGAAATCCTTGTATTTTGAAGGAAGAAGGTGGTGATGAATGTCAGGTAATAGCTTCTGAAGGTCAAGATAGAGTCTTGTTCCTGGTTCATCATTGTCGGGAGCGATGTGGAGATTCAACTGTTTCAATGGCTCAATGTCAGATGGTTTGAGAAGTGTTGCACTTGGTATTGCAACTGCCTTTCTGCCAGATGATAGGACTGCAAGACAATCGCTAACACCTTCGGTTATCCATAGTTCTTCGCCTTCTGACAATGTCTTTACCATTTGCAGATTGAAGATATGACATTGACTTCCTTTAGGAAACTGAAATCTGGGCTTTGTCTTGTCGCTTCCTAAATATCTGGCTTGAACGGAAAGCAGATTACCGTTGATGTCCCGATATGGAATCAAGAGTGATGGGGCATTAAACCATGTTCCGTTAGGGTTTCCGCTCATAGGTGACGGTTGGCTGATGGATGAGAGCCCCAGCTGTCTGACTACCGAAGGCGATATCTTGCGATCATCGAAAAGGAACCTGCCTGCTTCCTCATTGAGATATGGCCTCTCGATCAGACCTTTCAGATGATGCACGTCGATTGGAAGTGGTGGACGTTCCGACTTGATCTTTCGAGGCTGTTGTCTTAAGGTACGCTGTTCAAAGTAATCAAGTTCAACAGACAAGATGACATTGAACTCCTTGGCAAGCCACTTACAGCTTTCGTAGAATTTCCAGCCTTGAGAATTGGCAACCAAATCGATTGTACCTCCGGAGGCATTGCATACGAAGCAACGATAGCGGTTCTTGCGTATGTTGAATGTCAGGGAAGGGCGTGAGTCATCATGAAAAGGGCAAATTGCCTTATGGTGTGAAACCGAGATACCAAGTGCCTCAGCGACCTGCTCAATAGGCAGGTCCTGAAGCTTCTGAATGTCAAACTTTGATAGCATACGTCAGATTAGTTTGCGATACTGATTCTTGTCGATTACTTCTATCCAATGGTTAGCTTTCCACTGACTGATGAGAACACGGTCAGGTGTGGCTACCTGAAGTTCGCTGATAATGGCACGTAACTGGTCGCGACTGAACTCCTTTGAAAGACGGTCAATCAGCTTCGTGCGCCCACTCTCCTGTGACTGGTCTTCACGCTTTGCCTGCAATTCCTCGAAACGCTTTCCCCAACGCTTGAGTAATGTGTTGAGTATGTAGTCAGCCATGAAGAGATAGATACGTCGGGAACGCTTTTGTGCAAGGGGTTCGGGACATCCTTCAAGCTGATAGAGATAGTAACATAGTGAGGCGATGCGGAATGCTGATACCGAGGAACGCTTGCGGAACACATCTATAGCTGTAGAGCCAGTCTTGAGAGCCTCTGTGCCTTTGGTAGTACACCAGTGGCGCACATCCTTGTCAATCCATCTCATATCGAGATTAAGTTCTGGTTGCAGAGCACCTTCCGGACTATAGGTATCCTGCATGATACGGTTGAGCATGTTATGAATTGTGGAAAGCTGTTCGGTAGTGTACGGCTTGAACAATGCACCATCTGAACCTATCTGATCCTCAAGCTGACAAAGAACAGTACGGGTGATGTTGCCTCCCTCGATAGCCTTCTTGTCTATATAGTCATCAAGTGCTGATGGGGTAGCACAGAACATTGAGCATATATTGATGTCAACGATAGCAGAATAGCTGTTGTCTGAAGCGAAATCCATACCGAAACGGCTGCCGAAATCGTAGGCTGTACGCATTATGGTCCTGAGATTGCTATAACCCTGTTTTCCTGCATCGGTTACTTGGGCAAGCTCTTCGGCAAACATCCAGAAGGTCAGTACGTCACCGAGGTTGCGCTCATAAAAGTCAGCACGTTTCACCAGTACTGTTTTGGAGATAGTGGCAGGAATGACACGAATAGTAGTCTTCGGTTCTTCCTCCATCTTCTCGTTGGCACCACGTGAACGCTTACGCTCGCGATACTTCTGCTCCAAACGACGTTGTTCCTTGTCGTGAGCCTGAAGGGTATTCTCCATAAGGAGTTTCTCGATATCGGCAGCAAACTGCTTTCCCGAACTTTGTGGTGCTTCTATGATAACCTGAAGCAACAGGGCACTCTGTCGGGCTCCATCATAGTAGTAGTTCAGGCGGATGCGTGTGGCAAGTGCACATAGAGGTGAAAGACAAGCTATGAAACTTGGCAGCTTGCGGTTCTGCGGTGCATTAGATACGATTTCACGAATTATTGGAGGTAAGTCCTTGTCACGTATCGGGAGGATTGTCTCCTTCAGAGAGAGCTCCTCGTCTTCTAACTGAGGAGCTGTCTCTGTGATTGGGGTCTTGATCTGATCTTCTGCCATGGTTAATCGAGAATACTGAATGCATTAAGAAGTTCTGAGTAAACCTTGAAGGCAAGATCCTTACGGTCGAGATCCTTAGAAGGGTTGAAGGTCTTGAGATGACACTGGTATCTGCCATTCTGCATACGTACCATTGAGATGAATTTGCCGTCGAAGAGCTTTGGATTGCGAGGTGCGCGACCCTTGCGGACTGCCTCCTCAAAAAGGAAGTGGTCTTTACTATCGCGAGTTAGTACACCTGTGTAACACTGGCCCTCAACAAGGAGGACATCGTTTTGCATGACTGTCTTGAGGTCAACGCAAAGATTTGTATTCTTCTTCATAATTAGAGAAATTATTCAATGTTAGTTTGATGAAAATAAGCGCCGTAGGTGCGACATCTAAAAGGGTAGTGCGCAAGCGCTACCTAAGATGTCTTTTTTTAGTGAGCGCCGTAGGTGCGACACCTAATAAATATAATAAGTGTCGGTCCTACAGACCTCACACCCTATATAATGTCTATATATCCAGGGCTTGCGCCCTTCGCTGTTAGGTGTCGCTCTTTCAGAGCTTAATCATCGAATTGGCGTTATTTAAGTTTAGTGATGTCTGTAATTGTGATATCCTGGTACCATTGTCCCTGATACTCACGAGCTGAAAAACGAAGGCTTGCAACAACAATCTCGTTTGGATTGAACATGCTCTGAGCTATATTGCCGAACATAGTGCCGACAATGCCGTTAGAGATGCGTTGAGCGAGATTGTCGTTTCCGTTCCAACCGCCAAATTCCTGAAGACGAAGCTGACGTTTCTGACTTAAAGTACCATTGCTTGTTTTGTATGACTCTGGCTCTCCACAAGCCACTACACGAAAAATGGATGTTATCATATTGAGTGTTGCTTTTTAGAATGTGATGGTACTATGTCCAGATCGGAGATAAACTCTGAGAACGGACGGATTGTTGAAGTAGGGCGAACGAAGAGATCCTCGGAGTAGGGTGGGATAAATCCATTTGGTGTGTAAATCCACGTGGTTAGTATTACATCGTACTGGCGTAAGCATAGAGTGATTAGTTCGCGAGTACGCTTGTAGAGACGCATACGCTCCTTGATGCTATGTGCTTCACCAAGGTGTACGCCCACCATGATGGTGCATTCGTCGATGAAGCAGTAATACTTCACATAAGGCCAGTAGCGGAGGTGATTGGCAATCTGCTCCAACTGCTCAGGATTCTTGGCAATGATGCCACACGTATAAAAAGTATGTTTCATAAAAATGAACTTCCAGAAGGGATGTTATCTCCTGAAATCGGTGGCAAAATTATCGAGGACTCAACGGCTCAACGAGTGAATTTGAGTCCTGTCAAAAGTTTTTGTTTATGGTATGTTGATTTTCTTGATTTTCAAGGATTTACATAGCAAAAAAAGTTTTAGAAATTTTTCACCCGCAGACTGAGTCTGAGGGTGAGTCCAGAAGAATTATCTAATAATGGGAAAGAAGATAAAATGGGATGAATATAATCTCAGGACGTTAGCATTCTATCAGAAGCAAGGTGGAGTGTATAGCGACTTAATAACGGTTCTTCAAAAGGCAAGAACCGATAAGAATGTCGTGACCTATATTCCCAGACATACACCGGCCCGATTGCTTAATATGGCCTCATACATTGCTGACCTTGTGATGGAGGATAAGGAAAATAGTGCTCAGTTGATAGATTCTGAGAAACAGAGGTTTGCCTGTCTTCACAAGGATGATCAATATCTGGTATTCTCTATTGTGTATATATTGATAGGAGATCATGATTGTGAAGGTGCTAACCAAGAGTTAATGGAATATGTTGGAACAAGCACCATATACAAAAAACTTAGTGCAGCTTATCACAAAGAGGCATTTAAAGGAAAGATGCCTTTGCAGGAGGTGTTGTCGAGTGAAGAAAGGACACAATTAGAACACATTATCAAATTACATGAATCTACAATTAGAACCCAAAAGGAAATAATTCAGACTCTCGATTCTACCATTGCTGACCAAAGTAGTCAGATGGATGTGATGCGTAATTCCATCAGTTTATTGACACAAAAAATTGAATTGGCACAAGCTGACACGCTCAAAGGTTCGAAGCTTGACAAGTTACTTACTCTTGACTTTATAATTGCTCAGATAGAACGTAGGCGAACATATAAGAACAGTTGTCAGCTCATAGATATGCTCAAAGGGCAACTAATGCGAATTGCAACAGAAGAAGAGGTGGCAAAGATTGAGCAGATAGAACAGAAGATGCTTGATGCAAGTGTTCCAAGAATCCACAACGACATAAGAGACTCTCAGGTGTTTCAGGCTCCTGTAAATAATCCAACCTTCCAGCTTCCAATCGGTGTTACCGCGGAAATGGCGAACGAGGCTATTGAACAATATCTAGATAAAATGAACAATGGAGAACAAGAATAATCAGAATGAAACAGGTGGTCCGAAGATTGAGAACCACATGGTGAACTGTAATGTCTTCATGGGGGATTCGTATGGTGGCGTTTTTCCATTGCCTGGAGCTCAGGTGACTGTGAATCAGTATCTTGATCCCAAAAAGATGAAGAACGGAAGTGGTCAGAATATTGATGGTAAGGTTGAGACCGCAGATGATCGTGACAAGCGTAAGAAGGAAGTGATGAAAGCAATTACAGGCAAGTTTAGGTTTGAAGATAGTATGCTATGTCTTGATAATCAAAAGAACAAGATTACCAACGACCGGTTGGCAAGCCTCTTCCGTAATTGTTTTGGCATGAGTTATACTCGTCCTTGTCAGGATTATCGGGATATACAAGAACAGTTGTGGGTGTTGCTGATTGACGAGCGCAACCAATGTTCGAAAGAGAATGGAGAAGGATTCTTCCGTCAAACCGTTTTGAATGTCATAGGCTATTTTATGCTCAACGGCCTCTTGAACGGTATGCCAATGAAGGTTGCACAATGCATATTTCCTGATATTGACCAAAACAAGACGAAGAACCTGAAGCGTGCTATACCTGATAGTTTTCCGGAAGGCACTACAGATATGTTGGACTACTATATAGAGAAATTACACAATGGCGAATTCTAACACTACTCAACATAATGGATGGGGGGGCTCGTGGACGGAACAGAAGCTGGATTGTTTTGAAAGCTATGTGAAAGCCTATCTGACCATAATGAATGTATATCGTGATAAGTTTAAATGGCGCCTGATATACTTTGATGGGTTTGCAGGGTGTGGTTCACGTTCAGAAGAGGAAAAAACAAAAGAGCAAGATTATGCTTGTGAGGTGTTTGGTCCGGAGATATTGGAAGGTCGTGAACTGGATGTTTATCAGGGAGCTGCGGAACGTGTCGTGCGTCTGGACGAGACGATGAGAGGTTTTGATTTCTATTACTTTATCGATAAGTTTGAAGAGAATCTTGCACGTCTTGAACTTAAACTTGCTAATTATCCAACTAAAGGTTTGCGCCAGTTCCGCATAGGTGATGCAAACGAACAGGCTTTGCAGTTAGGGAATGCTTTGAAACGTGACACCCGTCTGAAATGCCTATGTCTGCTGGATCCATTCGGAATGACTATAGACTGGAAGACTATTGAAGTATTGTCGGGAAAATCCATAGACCTGTGGATTCTGCTGCCTACAGGAGTTATAGTAAACCGATTGCTTAAGAAGAATGGCGAATTGATGCATTTGGACAGGTTGCAGTCATTCTTCGGTATGGGTGAAGATGAATTGCGTGCTTGGTTTTATGAACAGAAACAGGAAACTGATTTGTTCGGTCAGCAGACAGAGTGGTTTCAGAAGAAAGACAACCCGATTCAGCTTATCGCAGAACTTTATATAGAGCGTCTTGGTGAGCTGTTCCCATACGTTACACCTGAACCATTGGTGATGCGAAACAAGAATAATGTTCCTATCTATCATTTCGTTTGCGCCAGCTTCAATCAGACAGCCGTTAAGATTGCTCAACAGATAATAACCAAGAGACAGAAGTAAACGGTGTTTCACTATAAAGACCGAAAAGACATCTGGAAAGGTGAAGGCATCTATCATGTGACATTCAATGTTGCTGGAAAGGAAAGCCTTCTCGGGGAACTGAAGGCTGTTCCGCGAGAGATGTTACGCAGGTACTACAAGGATGAGGCTAAATGGCGTGCCATTCCTGCTGTCAATGATAAGGATGAGGTGGCGATGGTGGAGCTGTCGCCTTTGGGCTTTGCCATATCTGAAGACCTGAAGCTGTTCGGCAAGCGACACGAAGGGATGGAGGTTATCAAAAAGATGATAATGGATAACCACATCCACTTTATAGTGTGGGTAAGGAGGGATGTGAAGCAGTCGGTACTACAGGCATTGCATGGATTCCAGATTGGAGTCACGCAGATTGCAAAGAAGATGGGCGAATGGCCACGGCCGGCGGTTGGTGAGCATGAAGGTGTGCGTCAAGATGAACGTGACACGTTCTTGTCTATGTACAAAAACAAACCTGTGGCATCGGAGGCTGATGATAAACGAATGGACGGTAGTCTTTTTGTTGCTAACGAGAGAGCGTGCAACGCTCGTGGTGATGCCGACAATCCATTAAAGACTGGCGATGGGCACATACTGCAGAAGCCTTTCCTCCGAACGCTTTACGGTAAAGGACAGTTGCAGGATATGTATGACTATATATCCTTGAACGCATATCGTAAGTGGGTGGTAATACATAATCCTGAACTGTTCACGATGCACAGGGATACGATGGTGGAAGGTATGCTATTCAGGAGCATGGGCAACCACTGGCTTCTGGACTGGCCTGTAAGGCAGATGGTGGAATGTTCGCGAAGTGCTGTTCAGGAAGATTGGGACAGACAACTGGAGAATGTGCTGTTTGATGCGAAACTGGGTGCTGTCACCTATACGGCTGCGGTCAACAAGGGTGAAGCATATATAGCCCGAAAGGTACGTGAGGCTGGCTATCCGCTGGTGGTGTTGATGAAAGAAGGGTTTCCTCCTATCGGGAGTGATGGGGAAAAGTATTTTAAGCCCGGTGGTGTGTATTTTGATGCCTGTAAGGAAGCACGACTGTTGTTGATGGAGGCATATCCAGAGACTTATGAGGATAAGAGGGTTGTTGCTGCCACCGACAATGCGTTGAGGCGAAAGGCAGAGGAACGGCATAGATACTACGAGGCCCTGCCGCACAACACTATGCGTTGGAGGTTTATTGCCGGCAATGAGATTATCAGAATACTGGTAAGCAGAACTGATACATAGAATAGCCTCAGTTCGACGACTTGCTTCGGCTTGTTGAACTTTGCGAAAAAATCATGGCAAACGCATCTCCGATGCTGAACTGACAATAATTACCAATCTTAGCAATCTTTTTCCAATAAAAAATGATAATTACTGGTTGAAGATTGGTAAGATTGGTAATTATTGTCAGTTAAAAACAGCTTGCTGTTTGCCATATAGGAATTCATCGAACTCACGTTAGAATAGCCTATGGGTAGGAAGCGTAAATCGGCAAAAGATGTGATGCTGCCTCATTCTGCAGCAAAGGTGGCTTTTTACAGAAGCTATCTTGTTAAGATGCTAAGCATCATGTCTGTAACAAGATACTTCAACCGAGTGAACATCTTCGACGTGTTCTGCGGTAGGGGTGTGTATGCTGATGGCGGTCATGGTAGTCCTATTCAGGCTATGGAGGCAATACAGAAGGTCAGGGAAGATCATCCTTCGGATACAACTTTCTATCTGTACCTGAATGATGTGGTTAAGAAGTTCGTATTGGGGGTTAAGGAATATATTGAAGAGAAGTTCCCAAGGAATGGTTTATGCAAGGTTAATTATCTGAACGCTCCTGCAAAAAGACTGTTCGAAGAACTGGTTCGCTTTCTTGAAAATATGCCGAAAACATCTAAGAATATTATCTTTATTGACCCGTATGGATATAAGGACATACACAAAGAGACTTTGAGGCGAATGATGTCAAATGAGCGAACAGAGATTCTGCTTTTCCTGCCGATATCCTTCATGCACCGATTTACGCATTATGCATTCGACGGAAACGCTAATAAAGGCGCTTTGCCATTGAGAGAGTTTATCTCAGAGTTTTTCCCTGTTGGTCATCCGGTGAGAAGTGATGAACCGATGGATGTAAAGCAATACATTCGGGAACTGACCAAGGCATTTTCTTTCGGTGGAAAGTATTACGCCACTTCATATTTCATTGAGAGAGACTGCAAAAACTATTTCGCTTTATTTTTCATGACAACTAATCTGCTTGGGTTGGAAAAGGCCGTTGATACTATGTGGGAGTTGGATAAACTTGAAGGTAAGGGCTTTCATCTGCCTGAAGTCGAAACGTCTCAGCTAAGATTTTTCGAAGATTTCTTCAGGGAAGAAGACGACAGGAAAAGATTTGAATACCTAAGGATATTGATGCTTTCATTTCTTGAAAAGAGACAACGCTCAAATTGCGAAATATACGAATACATTCTGCAACATGGATATAAGCCAAAACACGCAAATGAGGTTCTAAGAAAACTGCAAAAAGACGATTTGATAGAAGTGTTTTTGGCTGATAACGGCAATAAGGCGAGAATGGGTGCGTTCTATGTATGTTACACTCATTCAAAAAAACATAGCATGCCCAAGGCTGTTATCGGATTGAAATCAAGATAATATGAGAACAACGAAAATAGAATGGACTGACCGCACTTGGAATCCGGTTACTGGCTGCACAAAGCAGTCGGCTGGATGTGCGCATTGCTATGCTGAGGTAATGGCTCGCCGGTTGACTGCCATGGGACTTAAGAAATATGAAAACGGATTTAAGCCAACCTTGCACCCTGATGATTTGGAAGAGCCTAAAAAATGGAAAAAGGGCTCAAATATATTTGTTTGTTCGATGAGTGACTTGTTTCATCCGGATGTGCCATTTGGGTTTATTGACCGTGTGATGCAGACCATAGAGGAAACACCACAGCACAGATATCAACTGCTGACTAAGAGAGCTGAACGAATGGCAGAATACTTCTCTACACATGAGGTGCCTATCAACGCATGGTTGGGGGTGACTGTGGAATGCAAAGATGTTCTTCATCGTATTGATTTCCTGAGGTCGATAGAGAATGCAACAGTACGTTTCCTTTCCTGTGAACCTCTTCTGGAAGATCTTGGCGACATTGATCTAAGGGATATTCATTGGATGATTGTTGGTGGTGAGAGTGGCCCGAAGGCACGTCCTATGCAAGAGGAATGGGTGGTGAACCTAAGAACACAAGCAAAGAAACATAGGGTGTCTTTCTTTTTTAAGCAATGGGGCACTTGGGGACAGGATGGCGTTAAGCGCAATAAGCATGCCAATGGAAAGAAACTGGAGGGAAAGGTGGTACAGCAGATGCCTGCTGATCACAAACCGGCAAAGTAAAAAAAGACGGAATGATTGGTTTGAATTGTTTTGTTAAAAGGTTAAATGTTAAATTTCATCATTTGCCTTTTTTTGAATCAATAAACGCTAAAATATAGACTTATTATTAGAATATCGCGCATGCGCGATATATAATATCATATCGATTAAGAGAGAGAATAGAGTAGAGTAGTATAAGTGTAAGTGATTGAAATCCTTAGAATTGAGCTTTGGTCGCAAGATTGTAAAGAGTTAAATCAGTGCATTTTAACATTTAACATTTTAACATGCAGATTCAGATGTTAAATGTTAAATATTAAATTTCAACTTTTTGCAATTCATACATAATCTCCATTCACTTACACTATACATTTATATCAATACATTCAATTCTAAGGATTCATATAATCTGGGACACATTTTTTCAGAGAGAGGGACAACTATTGGATTACTCAAAAGATCTTCGTACCTTTGCATCGTGAATCAGTCAAAAGACTAAAGGCAAAGGTCAAAAGACTAAAGTTGAAGGTTAAAGATTGAGAGTTCATGACGGCAAGGGCGCCACGGCCGAGGTGTAACTTAAATTCTTCACTTTTCACTCTTCACTCAAGTGTGGTTCTGCCTTCGCTCTACCTTCGCTATGCCTTCGCTCTGCCCTCGCTATTTTAGCGGCTGCTTAGCGACGGAACAGGGGAGGGATGACAAAGGCACACCTACTTACTAACTACTTTTTTATTACTAACTAATTACTAACTTTTATCCCCCGCTTACCCCAGCGGCTTTCTTATCCCTTTCGCGGTTGGCATACTGCGCCAGCCTCTTCCCCCTCTACGGGGGAGGATGTCCGTAGGACAGGAAGGGGGTCGGGCTTGGAAAGGGGCATTTACTTATGGCAATTCTTAATGGTATCGCAACAAAACTCAAGGGTTCGGCTGGTAGCCTTACCTTCCGTCGCACTGGCGGTCGTACTGTAGTCTCTGAGAAGGTTACTGAGGTGAAGATCACCCGTACTGACGCGCAGATGCAGACCCGCACCAAGTGGGGCAACATCATCGCGATGTACAAAGGCATCCGTCCGCTGCTCAACTACGGCTTTGAGAACAAGCCTAAGAACCTCTCGGACTACAATATGTTCGTGAAGGTGAACATGCAGCGCACACCTATCTACCTCACAAAACAGGCTGTTGCAGGTGGGGCTTGCATCGCTACTGCCTATCAGATTTCACAGGGCTCGCTCCCTGCAATCGTGGTGAATGGCACAGGGCAGAACGGCGTGACAGACATTCGTCTGGGTGGTCTCACAATCGGTTCAAACACTACCGTTGCCGATTTCTCCGCAGCAGTCGTGAACAACAACCCCGACTACAAGTATGGCGATCAGATTTCGTTCTTCCTCGTCAAGCAGCTTGTCAACGCGAACACCGAGATTCCTTACTGTCAGTTCTCAGCAGCAAAGGTCATCCTCGATGCAGCAAATGAGGACCTTCTGACCGACGTTACAGGCGGCTCTACAGGCTTCAAGGCTGTTGATGGCAACCTCGGCCACTCAGGCAGCGATGGCGATTGCGCCTACACTTGGGTTCACACTCGCAAGGCCGACGGCAAGACCCTCGTCAGCTCTCAGGACCTTCTTGTAGCCAACTCTAAGGAGTCTGACTATCAGGGCGAAAATGCCTACACCCTCTCAAAGAGCAGCTACGGCTCTGGCATCGAGTCCTTCCTCGTGCCTGATGGCAACGCTAACGCTCCAGTTTCAGGTGGTGAAAGCGGAGGTGGTGGCGAAGGTGGAGGCGGTGGTCTCTAAGCGAATAGCGACCCCCCTCCTTCTCCCCCGAGGGGGAGGGGTTTTAGACACTAAACTCTAACCACTAATCTCTAAACTCACAAGATTATGAAAAACGAAACTTGGAAATTCATTCTTCAGACCTTGGCGGCAATCCTCACCGCCATAGCGACAACCCTCGGCGTGACCAGTTGTTTAGGTGTATAATTAGAAAGGCTCTTGCTATCACAGCAGGAGCCTTTTGGGCTTCATAGTTCTTCTTTTTTTACAAACACACTTATTTTTCTTACTGAAAATTTGCACATTTAAGAGATTATTGTTATTTTTGCAGCAGAATGCACCACGAAAGGTGCATATTATTGTGTTACTTGCACTTTTTGTGGTGCATTTATAAATTTAAGAACTATGATAGATTCATCACTTCAAAGGTATATGAAGGAGCAGTTGGCTCTTGTCACACTCGATTTCAAACGTTATATGTACGATAAGATTGAGTGGGATTTAAGGTTGGTTGGACTTGTCGGGCCTCGTGGCATAGGCAAGTCAACGATGGTGTTGCAACATATCCGTGAGAATGCTAACGAGAAATCGCTATATGTATCAGCCGACCATAGTTATTTTGCTAACCACACATTGATATCCCTTGCCGATGATTTTGTCGTGGAGGGAGGCGAGCACCTTTATATTGACGAGGTGCACAAGTATCAAGGATGGTCAACAGAACTTAAACAGATATATGACACTCACCCTCGTCTCAAAGTGATGTTTACGGGTTCATCGGTTCTTGATATCCTATCAGGTGAGGCGGATTTAAGCAGAAGAGTTGTAAGATATATGATGCAGGGATTGTCCTTTAGGGAATATCTTGAGATGTTCCATAATATTATTGCGCCAAAAGTGACTCTGGAGCATATTGTGAGTGGCGAAGATATTACTATTGAAGGCTTAGAACATCCCCTTCCAACTTTCCGTGATTACCTTCTTAGCGGTTACTATCCTTTTTCCAAGGAGGGGGCGTTCTTTTCACGTCTCGATCAGGTGATAACCCAGACAACAGAATATGACATACCTAAATTTGCAAATATGTCGTTTGCCACAGGTAGAAAGCTGCACAAGATGCTGATTATATTATCAGAGACCGTTCCTTTCAAACCTGAATATACCAGTATAGCTAACGCTATTAAAGTAAGTAGGAATGATGTCCCTGACTATTTACTTTACTTGGAAAAAGCTCAGATGATAGGACAACTCAGAGACGAAACTGGTGGGATGCGAGGATTGGGTAAGATTGAAAAAGTGTATCTGGACAATACCAACATCATGGCTGCTCTTGTGGGCAACAATTCTGACATTGGCACCATTCGTGAGACATTCTTTTACAACCAAACCAGAGTCACTACGGATGTCATATCATCCAAGGATTCTGATTTCTGCATAGGGAAATATACCTTTGAAGTTGGCGGTAAAGGTAAGAAACGCAAGCAGATAGCAGACATCCCTAATGGCTATATTGTAAAAGACGACATAGAATACCCAAGTACTGGCATCATACCGCTTTGGTATTTTGGATTAATGTATTAATCCCTAAATCTCGAATCCCTCCCCTTAATCTTCCTACGCAGGGGGACTGAGGGGATATTTTGTGAAATTTTCTCGCTGATAAATCAAAAAAACAGGAATATCTATGTGATTGTTCGCAAGCTCACCAAGCTGAAGCAAGTAACGAATTGAAAATTGAAAATTATTTATAACGCGAAAACAGCACCATGCGGTGCTTGAACTGACAATAATTATTCGCTAAGGCTCAACAAGTAAAGTTCCCCAATCTTCCCAATCTTAATCCAATAAAATATATCAAGAATTAGAGAATTAGAGAAGGTTGAATTAATGCGAAAGGGAGAATTTGCTACTTGCGTAGCATTGGGAACGGGTATGATTGCAGAAGCGTAAGCGACTTTCTCAAATTCTTCAAAATTCAAAAAAAGAAATTCTCAAATTCTCTAATTCTTGATAAAAATAAAAAGATTGAAAAGATTGCGTAGATTGGGAACTTTACTTGTTGAGCCTTAGCGAAAAATTTTTGTCAGTTAAAAAGCAACTTGTTGCCAGAAGAAATGAAAAAGAATAATCGAATTTTGCTCATTTTGTGTTAAAAACAGAATAAATTTTACAACTGGCAGTTGTTTTCTCGGAATTTATTATTAACTTTGCAGCAGAAAAAACGCATACTTATGAAGTTTGATAGAATCCTTGATAATAATTCGCTTTGGGCTGTTCGCTATGATGGCGCTAAGGACAATGCCCTTCAGTTGCTCTTTGAGCAGTGGAGTGATCCAGAATGGCTGGTTGACTTCTTTTTTGCGAATATGTCGGATTTGACATCTTATTTCAAGATTACTGATATCAATCAGGCTATCTATGATACCATTGATGACAGTCAGAGTATGCAATGCCTGATTCTGGACATTTCACCTAATGCTGATCTTGATAGGTTGTTTCGTCCTTTGGAGAACAGCCGAATCAACGAGATGTTTTTGGGTAAGGAGAAGGCAAAAATCAGAAACCGTCCGCATCATGCTTCGTGGCTTCGCATCTATGCCATTAAGTTAGAGCCTGGATGTTATATTATCACAGGAGGAGCAATAAAGTTGACTCGTACTATGCAGGAGCGTGAGCACACCTTGATTGAGCTTAATAAGATGGAGGCTGTTCGCAATTATCTTCTTGATGGTGGTGCTATTGATGCTGACGGATTCATGGATTATTTATCAGAGTTATAATAAACGAGGAGGTTCTTTTTATGAAACAGAAGACACTTGATTTTCTTGAGGCGCATCAGAGTGAAACTCCGTCAAAATGGCGTGAGGAAGCTGAATGGAGGCGTGACAACTGGTCTTGGTTGCGTCATTCTCAGAAGATTGCTGTGAAAGTCCTATTGCAGATGAAACAAATGGGACTGACTCAGAAGGCTTTGGCTGAACGTATGAACTGCACGCAGCAGTATGTCTCAAAGATATTGAAGGGAAAGGAGAACATGTCTCTCGAAACTCTTTCAAAACTGGAGGATGCGTTAGGAATTGATTTGATTTATGATGAAAGAGTCACATGTTCCGGTATGGTTGCAGAAGAGGCATTGATGTAGAAATGCCGTCATTATAAAAAACAAATAGGTATGAAACTGAGTAAACCGACCAAGAGTAATTCGCAGCACAAGGTGCTGAGGATGATTGCTCGTAATGAGCAACTGGAGCGATTCGACGGGAAGTTCGTGGCTATGAACAGAAAGTATAAGGATCGCTCGAAGTACAACCGCAAGGATGCTAAAAGAGAGCTCCGCAGAGACCTGCGGGGCTCTTATTGTTTCTATACACGGATTGCATAGGGATTCATGACTCAATCGGTGGTGTGATTTTGTAGGCAAAAATGGGAAATGGATATTGGGAAAGAGGTGATTATAAAGAAAAACGCTCAAACCTTTTGTGCTATGAATAATAATTCTTATCTTTGTGTCGGAAAATAAAGACACATTCTTGAACTTATGGCAAAAGGAAAGACTACTTGCAGAATATTGAAGGAGATTCGTAGGCAGATTGCTGAGGCGAATGATATAGAGTATGTGGTGGAGGAATGCCAGTACAAGGGTGATTGCAAGGGTACGTGTCCTAAGTGCGAGGCTGAGGTGAGGTATCTTGAAAGCCAGTTGCACAAACGCCAGATGCTCGGTAAGGCTGTGGTGGTGGCTGGGTTGTCGCTGGGTGTGATTCCTGCTATGGCACAAGAGGTTTCTGCCGTTGATACTAAGGTGACGACAACGGTGGCAGCTCCAAATAAAGAGGTTGCAGGTAAGTATATAATTAGGGGACGGGTTATTGAAAATAATAATGATGTTGTAATAGGATGCTCTGTGTGTGTACGTGAGTCTTCGAAAATGAAATATAGTGCACATACTGGTTTTGATGGGAATTTCGCTCTTGGAGTTGACACATTGCCTGTTAATGTGGAGATTGCTTATCCTGGTTATGAAACATTAATTTTTCAGGTAACAGAAGAAAATTATAACCAGTTTTTCCTTGCGAATTTAGCTCCTGATGATGATCTCATAATAGGTGAAGTCGTCTATTCTAAGCGCAAAATGAAAAGAATGCAGAGACGGGAAGCAAAGAAAGCAAAGCGCGAGGCTAAAGTTGCCGCTACTGAACGCGGAAAGGAGAAAAAGAGTTTTGTAACAATTACGACTCCTTCTGATGAAAAATAAATGAATTGATTTCGACTAAAAAAGAAGCGGATTTATCTGATTTATCTGAAGCTGGCGCAGTATTGTTTGTGCAATTAATTTCAGATTAATCGGATAAATCCGTTTCCCTTATTTCGTGAACTCACGTTAAATAACGTCAGTTCGACGAATTCCATGTATGCATCTCCGATGCTTGTACTTTACAGAAAATTAATGCGAAATTAATGTGATATTAATGGGTAATTATATGTTTTCGCTCTGCGAACCTACATTAATTATCACAAATGACACATTAATGTCGCATTAATTTCTTCTTGTAGCAAGCGGGTTGTTTTCGTGAACTCACGTTAAATATGTTTCTCTACAATACCTACGAGGCGGTGAAGGTTCTCCTTTGTGTTGGCTGCGAGTACGCCTGATGGGGTGATGCAGGTGAGGGGTTGTCCTTGAAGGTTGCAGAGACAGCCGCCTGCTTCGGTGAGGATGAGGGATGCTGCTGCGAAGTCCCAGGGGGAGAGGAGGTATTCGAAATAGAGTTCGCAACGTCCCATTGCGAGGTAGCATAGCTCTGGGGCGGCGGCACCAAAGCGACGGATATCGTTGCATTGCATAAAGGTGTCGCAGATGATGTCGGAGCAAACCTTTGCATATTCCTTGTGATAGACGGCGAGGGCGGTGCACATGATGCCGTTCTGGAATGGGCGGTCGGATACGTGGAGCGGTTTGCCGTTGAGGTATGCGCCCTTACCGTATTCTGCGTGAAAGAGTTCGTTGGTGCGAGGCAGATAGACGACGCTCATCTCCATGTGGTCGTTGTGTCGGAGTCCTACGCAGATGGCGCATTGTCCGATGCCGCGTGAATAGTTCGCTGTGCCGTCGATTGGGTCGATGATCCAGGTGTATTCGTGGGAGGCATCGTTGATGTCCTCTTCCTCGCAGATGAATCCGGAGGAGGGTAGGAGAGTGGCGAGGCGTTCGCAGAGGAATTCCTGCACGGCGATGTCGGATGAGGTGACGATGTTTGAGAATCCGTCTTTCTGTGAGATTTCGAAGTCGTTGAGCATCAGGTTGGATGCTTCGCGGACGATATTGATAAGTTCTTTTATGTTCATTGGGTTCTTTATTTATATTTGAGGAGTACAAGGAGTACAAGACGATAGTGTTCAGCGTGACAAATTCAATATAATACGCACCTTGCGGTGCTTGAACTGACAATAATTTTTCGCTAAGGCTCAACAAGTAAAGTTCCCAATCTTACCAATCTTTGCAATCTATATTTTTATCAAGAATTAGAGAATTAGAGAATTTTTTCTTTTTTGAATTGACGAGAATTTGAGAAATGTCGCTTACGCTCCTGATAATCACGCCCCATATCAAATGCTACGTAAGTAGCAAAAATTGACTTTCCCTTCGGCCGTTGAGCTAAACCTTCTCTCATTCGCATTAATTCATTTTCTCAAATTTCTTCCCAATGGTCAGAGGGTCTTCGACAAATCTCTCTAATTCTTGATATGTTTTTTATTGGAAAAAGATTGCGCAGATTGGTAATTATCGTCAGTTAAAAGCAACTTGTTGCTAATCTTTACCATTTGAACTCGTATCAAAGAAGCAGAGACACAAAGTACTGCTGACTTCATGTCTCTGCGTTATTTGTAGAGTCTTAATGCTTTTTATTCCTGTGCAAGGAGTAGTGGGAACTCGATGTTTCCGATGATGTATCTACGCCACATTCTGCGTGGTTCGATGATGAGGCGATAGAGCCATTCGAGAGAGTGTTCCTGCCACCAGAGTGGTGCTCGCTTTGCTGTTCCTGCGAAGAAATCGAATACTGCGCCGATAGTGCCTACGTGGCAGTGGATGTTGAGCTTCTTCCAATGCTTGTAAGTCCACTTCTCCTGCTTTGGTGCCGTCATACCAATCCAGAGAAGATCAGGATTAGCCTCGTTGATGGCGTTGATGATGGCTGTGTTGTCATCGTCGGAGAACTCGGGCTTGTATGGTGGAGAGTATGTCACTACTTCAAGGTTAGGATACTCGATAGCTGCACGCAATCGGATGAGAGTAAGCACTTTCTCGGAAGAACCCATGAACATGACTTTGAGTCTTGGCTCATTGTTCTCCACGTTCTTTGCACTTTTCTCGTTTAGACGCTTCATCTCGAAGGTGAAGAGGTCCCAGCCGGCGATGCGCTCAACAGGCTGATACTTCGCATTCTTGAGTTGGCAAGCCTTTACAATACCTGCTCCATCGGGAATGAGGTAATCCCCCTCACGGAGAGCCTCTGCAAAGAAACTATCCTTCTGGGCATTGTTGTAACTGAAGGCGTTGATAGTATTAATCAGCTTTTTGCCATCAGGTATCTGCGCTAATTCTTCGCGCGACAGAACGAGTTTGATTTCCTTTAGTTTGAGCATAGTGACTTTACTTATTTAACTGTTAATAATATTGTGCATATCCTGCTACAACCCTTTGGCTTCGGGCTGTCTAAACCAGACATGCATCCAACTCAGTCTTAATAAGTTTCTTGTCAAGATGCTGTCCGATAAAGACAAGCTTTTGCATACGGTCTCCGTAAACGTCGTCCCAGTCGCGAAGTACGTCTGGATTCTGTTCAACGAATTGTTGGAACTCATCAGCCGGCATTGTGGCGTACCACTGTCCTGCGTTTCGCAGATTCACTTGCTTACCAGCCTGCTCGAAAACGTAGCATATATTCTGCTCGTCAGCGAAGTAGCACATTCCCTTTGCTCGGATAATGCACTTAGGCCAGCGTCGAGCTACGAACTCGTCAAAGCGTGTGATGTCCATTGGACGTCGAGCCACATAGACGTATGTTCCGATGCCGTATTCCTCAGCCTCACCAGTTTCCTCATTGTGGTGATGGTGATGGCCACAGGTACACTCGCCACCATGATGGTGCTCGCAGTGCTCATCGTGCTCATGCTCATCATGCTCGTGCTCATGCTCGTGATGATGGTGATGATGTTCACAATGTTTATGACCGCTGTGATCATGATCATGTTCATGATCGTCAATATCGTCGTCGTTTTCTTCCTCCTTCATTTCATCCAGATGCTTCTCTACCTCACTTACCCAGGTAGCAGAAGTTACCGTCTTGTCGAAGTCAAACATATTGGTGTTGAGAATCTTAGAGAGTTCCACGTCGCCGTAGTTGCACTCAATGATCTCCGCCTTAGGTTGTAGGGCCTTTATTATCTCACGCAGACGTCCAAGTTCCTCTGGTGACACCTCAGCTGCCTTGTTGAGCAGTACGATGTTACAGAACTCAATCTGCTGGATAACGAGGTTTTCAATATCGTCTTCATCTATATTCTGACGGAGTAGGTCAAGACCACCGCCAAATTCATCTCGCATTCTGAGTGCGTCAACAACACTCACGATGCAGTCGAGGCGTGCTAAGCCGTTCTTCCAGTATTTCTCCTCCATCTGAGGGATGGAACAGATAGTCTGTGCGATTGGCTGAGGCTCACAGATACCACTTGCCTCGATTACGAGGTAGTCGAACTTCTGCATAGCAGTTATATCTGAAATCTGCTGAACGAGGTCCATCTTCAGAGTGCAACAAATGCAACCATTCTGGAGTGCCACGAGAGAATCATCCTGTTGTCCTACTACGCCCCCCTTCTGAATTAGATCAGCATCAATATTCACTTCACCGATATCGTTAACGATTACAGCAAATTTGATACCGCGCTCATTTGAGAGTATTCTATTAAGAAGAGTTGTTTTACCACTACCAAGATATCCAGTTAACAATAGAACTGGAAGTTCGCTATTCATAATCATTTTCTATTTCCTTTGCAAAAATACAATATTTTCCTGATTTAACAAAATTTTTCACAGAAAAAAGTAAAAAAAAATATTATTTCATTAAAAATAGGAGAATTATTCCGAAAAACGTATGATTTCTTGATTGAAATCAGTTAGTGAAACTTGATATAAATCAGTTTACGACGTTTTGGGGAGTTCCGTTGGCGAATGCCCTGATGTTGTCAATAAGGATGGTGACAAGTCGCTGTCGTGCCGCCCCTGTCGCCCATGCGATATGAGGGGTGATGAAGCATCGTGGAGCCGTTGTGAGCGGTGAACCGTTGCGTGGCGGCTCTTGTGCCAGAACGTCGGCGCAGAATGCCTCAATCCTGTTTTCGCGTAGGGCTTCGGCTACTGCCTCCTCATCGACGAGCGGTCCGCGCCCTGTATTGATGATGATGGCGTTCTTCTTCATCTTACGTATATTCTCCTTATTAATTATGTGCTCTGTGTCGGGAGTCAAAGGGCAATGCAATGAGATGACGTCGCTGTTCGCCATAAGGTCGTCGATGTCCTTCGCCTTTGTGATGCCTTCAGGGAGTTTTTCCTGCGCCTTAGACGTAAGGGCGAGGACTTTCATTCCGAGGGCAAGGACAGCCTTTGCTGTTGCGAGTCCTGTGTTGCCGAGTCCGACGATACCGAATGTCTCTCCTGCAAGTTCGCGCTGAGGTGTAAGCCAATAGCAGAAATCCTTGCTCGATTGCCATTTGCCTTCGCGGACACTATCGGCGTGAAGAGCCACGCGGTTGGTGACGTTGAGCAGGTGGGCAACCGCCATCTGAGCTACGGATGCGGTGCTATAAGCCGGGATGTTGGTGACAATGATGCCACGCTCGCTGGCATACTTCAGATCCACCACGTTATACCCAGTAGCAGCTACACCTACGTATCTGAGCTTAGGCAACTGCTCCATTACCTCTTTGGATATGATGACCTTATTGGTCACTATAACCTCGGCATCGGCTGCACGGGAGACGGTTTCCGAGGGTGGGGTGCGGTCGTATACCGTCACTTCACCTATTTCTTCCAGAGGTTTCCATGAAAGGTCGCCCGGATTGGCTGTGTAGCCGTCAAGAATGACTATTTTCATAAGCATTTTCTTTAAAAAGGAGTACAAGGAGTGCAAGGAGTGACGCTTCTGCGAAGCTTAAGGAGTACAAGACGATAGTATTTATCGATGAAGGGGGAAGGGATGAGGGGTGAGGGGTGAGAGTTTATTACTGTCAAACCTTATTCCTTATTCCACTCAACCCTATTCGGTATAAGACATTCGTCTTGTACTTCTTGTTACTCCTTGTACTCCTTATTACTCCTTAGTTTTTTCCAACTCCAAGAGTCTTCGTTTCTTCTCAATCATCTCGCCTTCACGCTTGCCTGCGAATCCGCAAAGAGAGCCGTCGGCAGCGACAACACGGTGGCAGGGTACGTCGGGAGCAAAGGGATTACGCCTCAATGCCTGTCCGATGGCCTGTGCGCTTCGGCATCCGATGCGTTTGCCCAGTTCTCCGTATGAAATGGTCTCTCCTCGCGGAACATTCAGAAGCTCCAGATAAACCTTGCGCTGGAATTCCGTAATATCCTGTGAGGAGAGAACCTTCTGACGTATCTCTGATGTACAATTTACCATTTACAATGTACAATATATTTCATGTACAATGTACCATTTACAAAGTACAATATGTTTCATGTACCATCTACCATGTACAATTTACAATTTCCATTTTGCAATTTTACCACCTTGTCATGTACAATGTACCATTTACAAAGTACAATTTGTAGGGCACACAGAATGCTGGTATTACACAATGAAGCTTGTACATTGTAAATGGTAAATTGTACATGCCATTAGTCTTCCATCAGCTTGCGGTATCTTGGACGCTTGATTTCGTCGGTACCGAGACGTGCCGCCTTGTTGATTTCGTATTCTGTGTAAGAACCTTCGAAGAAGAATACCTTTCCGTCGCCCTCGAAAGCGAGGATATGGGTACAGATACGGTCAAGGAACCAGCGGTCGTGTGAGATAACTACCGCACAACCGGCAAACTCCTCAAGACCTTCCTCAAGGGCACGTAGGGTGTTTACGTCAATATCGTTGGTAGGCTCGTCGAGGAGAAGTACGTTACCCTCCTCCTTCAAAGCCATAGCGAGATGCAGACGGTTACGCTCACCACCAGAGAGCACGCCGCATTTCTTCTCCTGATCAGCGCCTGAGAAATTGAAGCGTGAGAGGTAAGCGCGTACGTTGACATCCTTGCCACCCATGCGGATGGTCTCGTTACCACCGCTAACCACATCGTAAACGCTCTTGTCAGCAACGATATCCTTATGCTGCTGGTCAACGTATGCCATCTTAACGGTCTCACCGCGCTCGAAGGTGCCTGAGTCGGCTTTTTCGAGTCCCATGATGATGCGGAAGAGGGTTGTCTTACCTGCACCGTTAGGACCGATGATGCCCACGATTCCGTTAGGTGGGAGCATGAAGTTGAGGTTCTCAAAGAGTACCTTGTCGCCGAACTTCTTGCATACATCCTTAGCCTCCAGAACCTTGTTTCCGAGACGAGGACCGTTAGGGATGAAGATTTCGAGTTTCTGCTCACGCTCTTTCTGCTCCTGATTAAGCATAGCGTCGTAGGAGTTAAGACGAGCCTTACCCTTTGCCTGACGAGCCTTTGGAGCCATACGAACCCACTCAAGCTCGCGCTCAAGAGTCTTGCGGCGCTTGCTTGCCACCTTCTCTTCCATTTCCATGCGCTTGGTCTTCTGCTCAAGCCAAGAAGAGTAGTTGCCCTTCCAAGGAATACCCTCACCGCGGTCAAGTTCAAGTATCCATTCTGATACATCGTCGAGGAAATAACGGTCGTGGGTAACGGCGATAACAGTACCCTCATACTGCTGCAAGTGCTGTTCCAACCAGTCGATTGACTCTGCGTCAAGATGGTTGGTAGGCTCGTCGAGAAGAAGCACGTCAGGCTTCTGGAGAAGCAGACGACAGAGAGCCACACGGCGACGCTCACCACCAGAGAGTGTGTCAACCTTCCAATCGCCTGGAGGACAATGCAATGCGTCCATAGCGCGGTCAAGCTTAGAGTCGATGTTCCAAGCGTCGGTAGAATCGATGATATCCTGCACCTCACTCTGACGCTGGAAGAGCTTGTCCATCTTGTCCTGATCCTCGTAGTATTCAGGCAAGCCGAACTTCTCGTTTATCTCGTTATACTCATTTATTGCGTCGTAGATGTGCTGAACACCCTCCATTACATTCTCCTTGACGGTCTTGTTTGGGTCGAGCTTTGGGTCCTGCTCAAGATATCCAACGGAATAGCCTGGGCTCCATACCACCTCGCCTTGGAACTTATCGTCGATGCCGGCAATAATCTTCATGAGGGTGGATTTACCAGCACCGTTAAGACCGATGATACCGATCTTTGCGCCATAGAAGAAACTCAGGTAGATGTTCTTCAATATCTGCTTCTGATTCTGTGGGATGACCTTAGACACACCCACCATGGAGAAAATGATTTTCTTGTCGTCAACTGTTGCCATTTTTATTGTTTGTTGTTTTTGTCAAGTTGGGTAAGTTTAAAATTGCCTGGAAGGCAAAACTATGAGTAACCGAGGTGCATAATCGACGAAGGAGAGGATGCCCTCGGATAGAAACAGTTACTATCCCTACCAGCTTGGAAAGCTGTACCTGATTGACTTTCCTTATGCTCCTCGCGATGTACTGCCCTCCAGGCAGTATTAAGGATTATGGGATTTACCCCCGCACATCCTCGTTTCACTCGTATGTACGGGGTTACTAATAGTACTGTCTTCCAGACAATTCTTTACTTGCGAAACTTGTATTTTTAATTATTGCTTGCAAAGATAATAAAAAGAAATGAGAATACCAAATTCCGCAGAACAAATAATCGATGAAGGCAAATGCAATTTTATGCTATGTGCTCTGTGAATTTATTCCAAATTCAACGTTCTTGCTTAAAAATAGAACAAATAGTAAGAAAAATGTACAAAAAAGCTGACATTTCAACATCTTTATGTGGTAATTGACGAAATTTTTGCTACAAAGATGTCGTTTTCTCACGGAAAAATATTATTTTTGCAGAATATTTTGTAAAATCAATAAATTCAAGTTCCGCAAGCTCCACTTGTAAGGAGTAATAAGGAGTACAAGGAGTTCAAGGAGTACAAGACAAATGTCTTATACCGAATAGGGTTGGTGGAGTAAGGAATAAGGTTTGATAGTAATAAACTCTAGCCCCTCATCCCTTCACCTTTCAACAATAAATTCTATCGTCTTGTACTCCTTAAGCTTCGCAGAAGCGTTACTTCTTGTACTCCTTGTACTCCTCAAACAGAGCAAGTTAAAACTTGCGAAAGTTGAATAATTAACAATTAAAGATAAGATGAGAATAGGATTTGATAACGACAAGTATTGTACCATTCAGTCGCAGCATATTCGCGAGCGTATTGCTCAGTTTGATGGCAAGCTTTATCTTGAGCTTGGCGGTAAACTCTTTGACGACCACCACGCAAGTCGTGTGTTGCCAGGTTTCCAACCTGACTCCAAGCTGCGTATGTTCTCGCAACTGGCTGACAGCATAGAGATTGTAATCGTTATCAGCGCTGAGGATATTGAGCGAAACAAGGTACGTGCAGACCTCGGAATCACTTACGATGAGGACGTGCTCCGTCTTCGTGGTGAGTTCATGGATCGCGGTTTCTATGTTGGCTCTGTCGTAATCACCCACTATAATGGTCAGCCTTCAGCAAAGACGTTCAGCGAGCGACTTGCCAATATGGGCATCAAGTCATATTTCCACTATCTCATCGACGGCTATCCACACAATGTGGCTCTCATCGCTTCTGACGAGGGCTTCGGAAAGAACGACTATGTAGAGACCACTCGCGAGCTTGTCATCATCACAGCTCCTGGTCCTGGTTCTGGTAAGATGGCAGTCTGCCTCTCTCAGTTATATAATGAGAACAAGCGTGGGGTACGTGCAGGATATGCAAAGTTCGAGACGTTCCCTGTTTGGAACCTCCCTCTTAAGCACCCTGTGAACATCGCCTACGAGGCTGCTACTGCCGACCTCAACGATGTGAATATGATTGACCCATTCCATTTCGATGCTTACGGTCAGGTGGCAATCAACTATAACCGTGATATCGAGATCTATCCTGTTCTCAACGCTCTCTTCGAGGGAATCTATGGTGAGAATCCATACAAGAGTCCTACGGATATGGGTGTTAATATGGTTGGCTACTGCATCTGCGATGATGACGTGTGCAGTCAGGCTTCTAAGGAAGAGATTGTGCGTCGCTACTATGAGGCTACTAATAAGCAGGTTGAAGGTGCAAGTAATCAGGCAGAGATTAATAAGATTCTCCTTCTCTTCAATCAGGCGAAGATAACGACCGATACACGTAGCTGTACTGTTGCTGCTAAGGAACGTCAGAAGGAAAGCGGACATACGGCTGCTGCTATCGAGCTTAGCGATGGCACTATCATCTGCTCAAACTCATCAGAGCTTCTCGGCTGTTCTGCTGCCCTCATCCTCAATGCTACAAAGCATCTTGCAGGTATCGATCATGATGTGAAGCTTATTCCACAGAGCATGATTGAGCCTATTCAGAAGACGAAGATTGAATATCTCGGTGGTAAGAACCCACGACTTCATACTGACGAGGTTCTCGTTGCCCTCAGCGTTCTCAGCGATACCGACGACAACTGCAAGAAAGCTCTTGAGCAGTTGCCTAACCTCCGCGGCTGTCAGGTACACTCTACTGTGATGCTCTCAGAGGTTGACCGTAAGATTTTCAAGAAACTCGGTATCGGCGTATCTTGCGAGCCGGTGAAGAAGAAATAAAAGAAGACCCACCCCCTTGCCCCTCCCATAAAGGGAGGGGAGCAGATACATTATATCGCTAATGGGTGAGTTTTCAATATAAAATAAACCCCCGTTCACTATCTCTGTGGGGAAAAATACACACTACCCCCTCCCATCAAGGGAGGGGGTAGATACATTATATCGCTAATGGGTGAGTTTTCAATATAAAATAAAACTCCGTTCACTACCTCTGTGGGTAAAAATACATACTACTCCCCTCCATTTATGGGAGGGGCAAGGGGGTGGGTCTTTTATTTTCACTTCACTCCCTCAACCTTGAATCCTGCTTTTCTAAGGAGATTTACAACGCCTTTCTCGCCACCGAGATGACCGGCACCTACGACGAAGAGGGTAGGGGTGTTCTTGATTATTGTAGGAATCTTCTTTGCCCAGTCGCTGTTGCGGTTGAAGATAAGATTATTTATATAATCCTCAGTAAAATCGCACCTGTTGCCCATTGTTTGATTGGTGATTTCCAGAAGCTTCTCAACATCATGTTCATGATAGGCATCTAATAATTGTAAGTTCTGCTTATCGTAGAAATCGTTGTTGTCGATGGTGCACATCAGTTGATCAACCATTTCATTCATAGGTCTTGCGTACAAGAGTCTTGTCTGGAAATCCATTGTCTCAAGACCATTAGTCTTCTTGCCCTTCTGAATAGCGGTTTGCTGAATGCTGAGGTCAAGGAGATTATTCGGATTAAACTTACCCGGCATTTTCTTCAGGAAGCTCATAATGGAGAGATTAATTTCCAAAGTTGCAGGATTCATCTTTCCCATTTGCTGAAAGAGTGCAGGGTTGCTGAGACCTGTGCCGACTATGGATTCTACGTATTTGTCAAGTTTCTCATACTGCTCTGCGGTTAGGACGTCTTTGATAGTCTTGTCGCCTGAAAGCATTATCATAGCCTGTGTGGCAGCAATAGTGTCAGGATTTGTCATTGTCTTTACATCCAGTTCACCATACACCTGATCAACCTCGTCGATAGCGGCATTAGCTCCAGGAATCTTATCCAGATAACTACCATCCTCCAAGTGGAAGGTGCCGATGATATACGAAGGCTTCTGCTGAGAGTCAGAAGTGATACGATACAGGATCTGCGCATTTGCAGACACGAAAGTCGTTGTAGCAAGTGCTACGATTGTGATGAATTTCTTTATCATTATTCTATTATTTCTTCTTGATACCTTCCATTATCTTAGACATGAATGGTTTCATGTCGTTAGCCAAAGCGAGATTTACTTTCTTGTAGCTTGCGAAGAAAGGCTTTTTTTCAACAGCGTTAAGAGTCTGCATGTCCTTCAAATCCACCTTTCCTACCATACTTGTCAGAAGGATAGCGCCCATGTTCTTCTCCATGTAGGAAGCAAGGCTCTCCATCGTCTTTTTCATCATTGCCATCTGCTCTTCAGGGATATTTCCTGGAGCCATATCTGCAACCATGTTTGTTGCGCTATTCATTGATGTCTTGAAAATCTCTGGCATACCATTAATCTCCAACCAGCGAAGGAGTTCCTTCTTCAGCTTAGGATCACAGTCAGGCATCTTGAAATCTTCAGGAGTTCCGCCCATAGCAATTGCCTGTATCTGAGGCATTAATGTCTGCTGAACAGCATTCATGTCAACGGCACACGAAATCACCTTTTTCTGAACTTTAAGCACCTCTGGCTGCATGAAGAAAGAAACCATCTCGTTGAAGTCCTTCTCCTTCATGTTCTTGCGGAAACTATCAGCCAACCATTCAATGGCATCTGTCTTAAACTGAGTCTTGAAATAGGCAGAATTTACATCTGGGAGTTTTGAGAACTGGTCAAACATCCTCTCGTTGAGAGTTGCGATAGCCTCATTTTCCATAAGCTTAGTGACTCCGTCTGTGTAGTTATCAGCACTAACGGATGTGAACTGCATAAAGAGAGCAGCGATGAACGATAAAATAAACTTAGTTTTCATTTTGTTTTTGTTTTTAGTGAGTAATATAAAAATAATATTTTAATTAAGAAGTGTAAGGAGTACAAGGAGTGGCGCTCCCAAGGTCGCTTAAGGAGTACAAGACGATAGTATTTATCGTTGAAGGTTGAAGTGATGAAGGATGAGGGTTTGTTACTATCAAACCATATTCCTTATTCCATTCATCATTATTCCGTATAAGACATTCGTCTTGTACTCCTTGAACTTCTTGTACTCCTTGAACTCCTTTAATAAATCAATTATTCGTCTTATTCCATACTTCCACGATTTCCTCGATACTGATACCGAGCATACGTGCCTGTCGGAAAAGCTCTGGCAGTTGTTGGCGTTTGAAGTCCTCCTTCTGACCTTTGAGCAGTTTCTTCTTAGCGTCGGCACAGACGAAATATCCTATGCCACGCTTCTGATATACTATTTCTTCGCGTTGCAATACTTCCATAGCTCTTAATACTGTATTATAGTTAATCTCGTAGGTAACAGCCAGATCTCTGACACTCGGGATGCGGTCTTCACCCTGGTAGTTACCCTTCAGAATCTCTTCGCAAAGCTGATATGCAACCTTGCCGAAGATTGTTTTTTCGTTGGCTGTAATCATATTGTTAAGAATCCGCTATTAGCTGGCTGCCAGCGCTTGTAGATCTGATAGCTCGCTATGATGAGAATAATGGCAATACCCCAGGATATAATGCATAAGGGGGTGGATATGTCTATTAATGATAATAAGACGATACAAATCCAGAATATTCCGCTTAGGAACATGTTTACTCCCAAATGTATGCTCCTTTTATTGATCAAGGTCGCAACAAAGGTTTCGAGTGCTATGAGAGCGACAAAAAGAGAGTAGCCGCCCGTTTCTCTCGATATGTATTTGATATATCCGCCAATAGCAAAACATGCTGCTTGGTCAGAGCCGGCTGTCAGCAACAAACCGACACATTCAATTGCCATAGAAAAAAGGAGGCAAGTGACAATGGCGAATATTATTGTTGCAAAAGCAGTCGCATATTTCCTTTGTAATGATGCTGGTAACATGCAGCTTGTTAGGGAACGCAGTTCTGCTATCACATAAGATACGACAAATGATATGATGAAGCACAGGATGTAAACATCGATGACTGCACACATATTGCTGTCATTCACGGCAGGCGTACCTTCGCTGGCAATACTAATCAGATTGAAAATGCCAAAAAACTGTGAGGCTAAACTTGCCAAAAACAAATACCCGCGATATGAATGTATGATATTCTTTATTGTATTCATAATTCAATTAAACTAATTATTCATGAACTTCCCATTTATGGGGATTTTTAGTCCGTTATTCTTAAATCATCAATACCCCATTATTGGCTAATTGCCAGCGTTTGAATACTTGATAGCCTAATATCAAAAAGGCTATTGTTAAGAACAGGCAAATGACAGAGACTGACATTGGTACTGACAGAACATGGAACGTTCCTCCATGCAATACAGCTATATAGCTGCCAAACACATAACCGATTACGCCACTAACAAAAAACAAAGGTATGAATGCTCCAAAATTAGTTCTGAATAATAAGCCGGAAAACAGACCTAAACTTAACTCTGCTAACAGAACATTGATTATTCCGCTTTGTCCGAAATATTTTATCATGCCTCCTACTGCGATTTGCCTGTCAGGTGAATAGCTTGTAGTCAGCAAATTGCCAATCATTTCCAAAGGTAAGCTCACCAGCATAGCAGAGAGAAACATAACCAAGGCTGACACTACTATAATCATGTATTTGTTCAACATTGATACCGGTAATAGCATCATCATGAAGTAGTCAGCTGTAGATGATTTTGGTACGTTGTATATAGCTTTGGGTATGAGTATACTCAGACATGCCAATATCGTGAATCCCATCAGATATACATTCATGACTGCAAAGTTGGGATCGTTGAATATTATATACATTGCATATAGTCCGCCTATGAATATAGTGCCAAACACCAGACCTATAAAGGAGTATAGTTTTATGAGTCTGAAAAATAAATTATATTTGTTCATAACCTCTATTCTTTAGCGTTAAACCTATATTTTTAACAGTCCGTCATTAGCAGGTTGCCAACGCTTGAAGATCTGATAGCTTGCTGCAATCAGAAGTACACAGGCTGCCAGACAACCGATTATTGCATTTGTTGACATTGCAGGTGAATGCATGAGGCGTTCAAATATATCTGGCGTATTTTTTACAAATAAAAAGGTAGTCACAAAGATGATGACAGGAAATATATACTTGTTTCTTACAACTGACTGAATAAAGATAAATGAGCAGGCAATCAAGAAAGGTGTAAAGACCATAATGTTATGGGCAAAACCATATTTTAGGAATCCACCTATGGCAATTTGCTGTTCTGGGGCATTGTCTATTGTGAACACATGAGCCACAGCTTCAATTGGAATTGTCAGAAGGTATGTAAGTGTTACTATGAGCCCCCCAATACATAGTGGCATGAAAAACCTCGTGCTTCTTGATACGGGTAGCAAATACAATAGCTTCTTTTCGTATAATAAAGTGTAAACATTCGTTAATGACAATGGAAATATAAAATAGCAGAGCCATGCCATGTTGCCAGTCGATAAAGGACTTGTGGGCATGCATGCTTGCGCTACAATCATTATGATGAAGAATCCTATCGGCATTAGTGCGTAAAAACACGCTTGCCTGTATGTATATAGGAAAATCTTAAACGTATTCATAACTACCAATTTTTGTGAGCGTTAGACTTGTCGTTTACTGCCTCGAAGAGGAGCTCAAGACTTACAGGCGTCTCTTCTTCCGATTCTGTTCGGCGTGCCATGCAGAGATTGCCTTCGATGCTCTTTTCTGAATAGAGTACCTCGCCCTTTGGAGTAGTGCCGAAAGTGTATTTCTCGCTTATTCCGTCTATTGTGTCGTTTATGATCAGACCTCTTTCACCTATGATGACGATGTGGTCAATCATCTTCTCTACATCGTGAACCTGATGGGTAGAGATGACGATTGTGCGGTCTTCTGACATGTGACTGTTTATGAGCTTTCTGAAGATGCGCTTTGAAGGGATGTCAAGTCCATTGGTCGGCTCATCCATAAGCAAGTAAGGCACGTTGGTAGCTATTGCAAAGCATATCATCACCTTCTTCTTTGTGCCCATAGACAGCTTGTTGAGGCTCTTGTTCTCATATTTCAAGTCGAACTCGCGCATACATTCATCCATAACCTCCTGGCTGTAATCCTTGTAGAACGGACTGTACAACTTGATGAAGTTCTCAAGTGAAAGGCTTGGCACGTTGAGCTCTTCTGGAATGAAATACAGCTTCTCAAGAATTGACTTACTCTTAGTCTTTACGTTTTCGTCATCGATGGTAATCACGCCTTCCTTTGCAAAGAGCTGTCCGGTAATGAGGTTAAGAAGGGTGGTCTTACCAGTACCGTTCTTGCCGAGCAGTCCTACTATGGAACCTGGGTTTAACTGGAGGTTTACGTTTGAAAGTACACTTTTCTTAGAGCTCTTATAGCCGAAGCTCATGTCCTGTATTTGTATCATATTATTATATTTTTTTTGAGGGTTTTAATTTTGTTTATTGATATATTAGCATAGTGTCATAGTGAAGTATGACGGTGCAAAGATATTTCTTTCTTTTGAACCCACCAAATTCTCAGCAAGAAATCCACCAAAAATTAACGTCTGTTAACTAAAAACACCCAATTTTGCCCCAAAAACGCCCCCAAATAGCTGTTTTTTGTTTGATTGTAGCGCAAGTTCTCAATCTATTATCTCCCCAAGGTTTTTCAAATGCAAAGCCACTAAGTCGCAAGGTTTTTTCTCTGCGTCTCCGCGTCTTTGCGTTCTAATGAAGCTAATGTGTCATAGGTTTGAATCTCTATCATGTCCCTTTCTTGGCCGAATATAGGGAACGGACTTGGAGCGGACTTGAAGCGAAGGAGAAGCGGACCTGAATGTAACCTGTATTCTTCATCTTTTCTTTTCCTGAAATTAAAAACGCTTTTTACCTATAAAAATGCCTTGAAATACGAATGGTATTTTGAATATCTATTATTTTGCGTAATAATATTTGGGTAATACAAAAATAATCATTACCTTTGCAGCCGTTGATTTTAGGTAATTGTATCTATAATATTGTAAACGATAGAAATTTAAATTTATGAAACTCAAATTTTTGCTTGCCTCAGTTATGTTATTTGGGGCTGTTTCAATGGCTAATGCTCAAGGTTACGTGCCGGGGTATGGCGGAAAGCACAATAGTGTGAAGGCTGACTTCAATTGTGGATGGTTCATCTCTAAGTTTGAAGACAGATATGGAGATACTCATCGTGGTATTTTCGGTACAGGTTTCTCTGCTAGTTATGAGCATGTGTTCAAACCAGGTGTAGGCTTCGGATTGAATTACATAATGGAGAATGGAAATGAGGATGATATAGAGACAGTATTCTTAGGTCCTTCTGCTGTATATGCAGGATCATTCGGAAGTTGGACATTGAGCTATTCCGTAGGTCTTGGAATAGGAAGGGTCGGTTATTCCTCTGATCGTATGGGATATTATAATGAAAACGGATTTGGCTATTTTGCACAGATAGAGGCTCAGAAACGTTTCTCTGATCACTTTGGAATAGCTGCAGGATTGCGTGTACTGGATATCACTACATCAGTATCTGATAAAGGTTTTGAAGGTACAGGCTCATTGAGATTCACAATTGGTCCTCGCTTCTATTTCTAAAAATAGGATTATGAATAGAAAATTCTTGTTGAGCGTAGCGTTGGTGTTAGGCAGTTTCTCTATGTCTAATGCTCAGACGGAAGATTCTGAGGAAAAGGATTTTGTTTCTGTACCACATGAATCTTATGACGATAATTTCGGTTTCGGCGGTAAACACAGTTGTGTGAAGACCGATTTCAATTGTGGATGGTACCGTCATAATTTTCCTGCTGGTGGTTTCGGTCCTGGCTACTCTCTTAGTTATGAGTACGTTTTCAAGCCTGGAGTAGGTGTCGGTTTGGAGTATATGGCGGAGTGTGGAAATAAGGATAATTTTCGTACGCATTTCTTAGGGCCTTCTTTTGTCTATGCAAAATCATACGATAGTTGGACATTGAATTTTTCCTCTGGTCTTGGAGCCGGATGGATAAAGTATGATTCGGCTCGCATGGGGAAGAATACTGTAGATAACTTGATGGGCTTATTTGCACAGGGGGAGGTTCAGAAACGCTTCTCCAAGCACTTTGGAATAGCTGCAGGTGTACGTGTTATTGGTATTTTTCTTTTTGCTATGGATAAATGGGAAGAGGAGGATGCAGAACCTGTTACTGATGGTTCTGCCTCAATTAGATTCACTATCGGTCCAAGATTCTATTTTTAAAAGCCTAACCAAGCCTTACTAAAGATAGTAATGCCGCTTATGGTAGTTCGTAAAAGAGCAATTCCATAAGCGGCATTCATATTATTTGGCTTTTGAACTTATTGGCGTTTGGGTATGAGTAACGGGTAACAGGTAACAATAAGAAAAATAGTGTAAGATGCTGCCTATATTTATTATTTATATATATAATAAGGTATATAAACTCCTTAGAATAATTCTGTAAAATTTTGGCATGCACTAAAATCCTTATTGTTACCTGTTACCTGTTACTGGTCGTGATTTTGCTTGCTTGTTGAGCGAGGCTCTATTATAGTTCTGAACTACCCAAGATAAAGATAATGAGGCTGTTATGTGTAAGTTGTAAGGCTGAGTATAGGCGGCTGATAGTCTCAATAGAATAACAACAAGCATTAATTTCTGGCTGATTCGCCCTACTCTGTATGCTTGAAAAACGATGTAAAACGTGAAAAACATTCCCAAACCATCCCCCAAACTAAATACAGGCTTCAATGAGATTCTGTTGGAACTTTCTGCTCCCTCCAATGTAGGTCCGTTGTAGGTCCGTTGTAGTTCCGTTGTAAGTCCGTTCATCCTATAGTCATAGGAGCGAAGGTAGAGCGAAGGCATAACGAAGGCAGAGCGAAGGCACAACAGCACTTCTAACCTTGCAGTAACAAGTAACAGGTAACAATAAGGAATATAGTGTTAGCGTATCTCATCTTAGGCATAGTCCCCCCCATCTGGATATGCTCTATTGGGGAGGGACTATGAATAATCCTGTTTAGGCTTTATTTCCTTGTCAAAGCAATCATCTCCTTTATTTTCTCGTTGAACTCGGTAGCTTGTATGAGCTGTTCAATGGTGAGGTGCATGCGATAGCGCCAGTAGTGCCTTGGATTGGCTGGGATGTTGATGCGCTCAGCATTTGCATCGGCAAGACGGAGCTTGGCATCGGTTGCAAGCCAGTCTTGTAGCGTGAGGATGCAGAGCATAGACGGACAGGCAAGGTGGTTGTTCACAATCTCCGTGGCAATCTCAGGAGAGAGTGGGTGAGGGGCATCGCCTTCACGTCCGAGAACCCATTGCCAGTAGTTCTGTGTGCGCTTCTCGTCTTCATCCCACCACATACGCAGCGTGGCTGTGTCGTGGCTGGAGATAGTGCAAACCGACATGAACGGATTACGCTCGAGCACTCCGAACGCTACTTGCGGATCCTTCGGCATTGACTGGATTTCGAGCGAGAGGATGTTTAGCTGGTTGATTACCCAAGCCACACATTCCGGCACCATACCGAGGTCTTCTGCGCATACGAGCATCTTTGTCGCCTCCACAAGTCGTGGGAGTTTCTTCATCGCCTCCTCATACCAGAACTGATTGTTGCGACGATAGAAATAATCGTTGTATAGACGATTGAAATTGTATTTGTCGTGCTCCCAAAGAGTCTCGTAACAGGTATCGAGCTGTGCTGAGATTCGTGGGTGAACGAGTTCTGGATTCTTGTGGTCAACAAGGAAGAGCACGTTGCTCTGGAGAGAGTAAATGCCCCCCTCCATCTCCCCCGAGGGGGAGGGATTTTTGGATTGTATTATTGTATCTAAAGACTCCCTCCCTCGGGAGGGCTGGGGAGGGGGCGTGTGTGTCTTGAAGTACTTCTCCACCTCCCTCTGCGTCTTGAATCCCTCGCGGAAACGGTATGTGTCATCGTGCCAGGGCTCAAGGAAGGTGTTCTTTACATATTCTGCTTTGTCACCAAACAGGCGTTCCAATACCCAGTCGGTTATGAATGGGTTCAGGAAGAAATCCTCCTGCCATTTAAGTCCGTATTGCTCCACCTCCTGACGTGTCATGCCGAGCGATGGCTGGAACTGTCCGAGAAGTCCATGAACGCTATGTATAGGTATCTCCCAGATACGGAAGAAACCAAGCACATGGTCGATGCGGTAGGCGTCGAAGTATTTTGCCATGTTCTGGAAACGGCGAATCCACCATTGGCAGTCATCCTTCAGCATCTCGTCCCAGTTATAGGTAGGGAATCCCCAGTTCTGTCCGTTTACCGAGAAATCATCAGGCGGCGCGCCTGTCTGTCCGTTGAGGTTGAAATAGCGCGGCTCCATCCAAACATCACAGCCATAGCGGTTTACTCCGATAGGAATATCGCCCTTGAGTGCAACCTTATGAGCCTGAGCATATTTGTGGGCAGAAATCATCTGCTGGGCAAGGACGAACTGTATATAATAATAGAAAGAGGCATCCTTGTATGCCTTACTACGAGGATTGGTAAGCGCCTTACGGTCGTCCTCGTTCCAAGTGTTATGGTCAGGCCATTCTGAATAGTTGGCTGTGCCGTATTTGTCACGCAGAACGCTGTACTGGGCGTAGGGCACGAGCCATTGCTCTTCTTCCTTGAACCATTGCTTGTATTCCTCGGATGCGAGAGTTTTTTGGCCTTCCTGTTCGAAAAGGAGATGCAGATACTCGTTCTTGGCATTGTTCACGCGCTCGTAGTCGATCTGCGCAAGGGCGTTGAGTTCTTTTCTGAGTTTTTCAAACTCTGTGGCTTTCTTCCAGTCTTTCAACGGAGGAAGCTGTCGGAAATCGGTATATTGCGGATGAAGGGCAAAGATGCTTATTGAAGAATAAGGATATGAGTCTGTCCAAGTGCGTGTGATGGTCGTGTCATTGATAGGAAGCACCTGAAGAATACGCTGTCCGGTGAGCGATACCCAATCCACCATTTTCTTCAAGTCACCGAAATCACCTACTCCGAAACTGCCTTCTGAACGGAGTGAGAAAACGGGAATAGCTGTACCTGCGATGCGGTCGGCAGGGATGGCGAAGTGTGCCATTTCCAAGCTTATGGTTTCAGAGGCTTTACTCTTTACTCCTTCCTCTTTACTCTTTACCCCTTCCTCTTTACTCTCTATAAACGGAACATACAGCACACGATTCATACGTGCCTCCCAGATAACAGGCACGCTCGGATCATCATCTATTACGATAAACTTCATCTCAATGCTCTTGCCCATGAGATTGGTGGCATCGATAACGGCGCTCCACTCGTTATCGTCTGTATAAAGGCATTTGAGGGCTTCACGCTCTTGCCAGTTACCGAGTTCTGCCACGCTTCCGCTTAGGGCAAGACGTTGGTTAGGACGAAGCTGTGGAGCCTGTACCTTGATGATGAGAGTCTTATCGAATGTACTCTTTGGGAGAGTCTGTATTTCGTGTCGATGTATGCATTTCGTGAATGCTGTGCTATAGAAGTAATTCATATAGGTGTTTGTTTGATGATTTTCTCTGTTTCATCTGCAAAAATACGCAAAATATCCTAAGATACGCAAATTTATTGTTCATTATGCGTGATATCTGATTGCGAACGTTTGCGAACAAAGAAAGAATCGTATGTAAACTGAATCACAGTTTTGGATAAAAAGTCTTTATTTCTCGCAAAATTACTAATTTCAACCTTAATTCAAAAATTTTTGAAGGAAAAATTTGCAGTAATCGAGTAAAATAACATGTTCCATTTGTTCGGTTGTGATAATTTGGTTATTGTGCAACCGATTTCATTTAGTTTTATATAAATATTTCTGCAAAAATATTCTTTGTTTGAGAAAAATTTCATATATTTGCACACGAAAGCAATAATATTCATTAAATAAATTAAATATATTCATAAAAATATCACTTATTAACCCTATATAAACTATGCCACATTCACAGATTACAATGAAAGATATTGCTAAGGCACTGGGAGTGTCAGTAGCAACTGTCTCACGAGCATTGGCAGATAATCCAAGTATTAGTGAGAAGAGGAGAAAAACGATACAGGAGTATGCAAAGGAGCATAATTTTGTATCAAACGTTCTTGCGGAGTCTTTGCGTCATTCCAAGGCAAGGTCACAGAAAATCATTGGTGTCATTGTGCCTGAGATTGTACATTATTTCTTCTCTACCGTTATCTCTGGTATTGAAGAGGAAGCATCTAACCGAGGGTACTCTATCATCGTTGCTCAGAGTAAGGAGCAGTTTGACCGTGAAGTGAAGATCTGCGATGGCTTTATCAGGTCGAGGGTTTGCGGTGTAATCGTTTCACAAGCGAAGAATACAAAGCAATACGATCACTTTATCCGTATTATTAATAATGAGATGCCTCTTGTGTTCTTTGACCGAATCTGTACTGGTGTGAATGCCTCCAGAGTGGTTATCGATGACTATCACGGAGCATTTACTGCAACAAAGTATCTCATTGACACAGGTTGCAAACGAATCGCCTTTTGCGGAAGTTCGTTGCATCTTGAGATTGTGAAGAACAGGATGAACGGCTATAAGGATGCCCTTCGTCTTCACGATATGGATATAAATAACGATTACATTCTTGAGTGTGATTCCCGTGAACTCGCAGAACAGATGATTCCTGAGTTAATGCAAAGTGAAAATCGTCCAGATGCATTCTTCTGTATTAATGATGATACCGCTGTTGGCGTTATCCATGTTGTAAAGCGTCTCGGATTCAAGATTCCTGAGGATGTAAGTATCTGCGGATTCACTAACTGCGAGCGTGCTTTGGCTTGTGATCCTATGCTTACTACTATGGATCAGCGAGGTAATGAAATCGGACATCAGGCTGCTAATATCCTTATCAATAAGGTTGAGGGAATAACTCCTCTTAACCGTGTTGAAAAGCAGATCGTTAGAACCAACCTCGTTGTTCGCGGTACTACGAGGGATATGATGCCATAGGGATAATTGATAAAGATAAGCAACAAGTTTCTTTTAACTGACAAAAATTGTTCGCAATAGCTCACCAAGCTACGCAAGTTCCCTATCTGCGAATCTCTCATTTTTTTCTTATTTATCAAGAATTTGAGAATTAGAGAAAATGAATTAATGCGAAGGAGAGAAATTTTGCTACTTACGTAGCATTTAATATGGGCGTGATTGGCAGGAGCGTAAGCGACCCTTCTCAAATTCTTATAAATTCAAAGAAGAAATTCTCTAATTCTTGATAAAAATATAGATTGCAAAGATTGGTAAGATTGGTAATTATTGTCAGTTCAGCACCACAAGGTGCGTTATGATTATTTATTTGGCTTTATAGCAAATGCTAACAACATACTTCTTTTCTGGGAAGTCCTTTGTAATTATTTGCAAAGGGCTTTTTCCTTTATGGAAGTCATCAAGCAACGGACGGAGCTGTTCCTTGCCCGTGATGCCTCTGCCTGAGAGTTTCACTACGGCCTCTTTCATTGTCCATAATCGGGTGAATTTCAATGGGGTGAGACCTTCAAGTTCTTCATCACTAAGCACATAACGTGCTAGTTCGTCTTTCACTTTCTCCTTAATAACTTCTACGTCAATGCCTACTGGCTCGTTGCTTACAGCACATGCCACAGCATATTTGCAATGCGACATATTGAAATGGATATCCTCATGTCCGACAATGACTGGCTTGCCATTCTCCAACTCGCGGAAAACAGGTGGTTCTGTGATTCCATATTCCTCCTTTAGCAGTCTCAGAAGAAGCATATAGGCTTTAAGGCTCTGCTCCCTCCCTGCTTGGAACTTATACTTCAGAACCTTCTCACGTCGTTGCTCACTAACCCTTGAGAGGCAGTCGTTAAACTGCTCCTCAGTCATTGGAGTCATATTATCGTCGATAAGGAATCTCATGTACAATGTACCATTTACAATTTACTATTTGCAAAGCTCATCAAGCTAAAGCAAGTTCCTATGTGCAATTTGGGCTTTATTTCTTATAAACGTAATTTTATTGCTTTTTATTTCAATAAAAATCGTAGTTCATTCTTTTTTCTGCAAAAAAATCATTACTTTTGCACAAAGAAATATAATTAGCAGAACGCAAAGACACAAAGGCACAGAGAATATAAAAACTTGGCGGCTCAGCGTCTCTGCGTTTTGAAAAGACATAAATCGTGCGAGGATGCTTCGCACGTTGTACATAGATATCACTAATCCTCATTTATGAAGAGAATCCTTGCCTTAATAACTTTTGCATCAGTCCTTTCTGCTTCTGCCCAAAACAAGATTGACCTTTCTGGTGTTTGGGAGTTTCAGATTCAGCGTAGCGAGAATACCGTTACGCCAATGTCGGTATATGACGATACCATCCAACTGCCAGGCTCCATGATTACACGAGACAAGGGCGATATCGTGTCCGTTAATACGCAATGGACAGGCTCTTTATACGATTCATCTTTCTATTTCAATCCCTATATGGAGAAATATCGCGTTGAGGGGCAGATGAAATTCCCGTTTTTCCTCACTCCAGAACGCCATTATATAGGCAATGCGTGGTATCGTAGAAAGGTACTTGTGCCAAAGGAATGGAGGAAACAGCGTATCATTCTCACTCTTGAACGTCCGCATATCGAGACAACCGTATATATTAATGGAAAGGAAATAGGGTATCAGATGGGACTTTCCGCTCCACATGTATATGATGTTACTGATTGTATCAAAATAGGCAGGGAGAACACAATAGCAATCAAGATATATAATGGAATAGAGAACGTTTGCGTTGGAAAGGATTCCCATTCCGTTACCGACCATACGCAAGGCAACTGGAACGGTATTGCCGGAGACATATCACTTTCTGCCCGTCCGATGAATGCTATTGAGCATATTGACGTGTATCCTGATGTGGCATATAAGTCTATCCGTCTGGTGCTCAGAGGCAAAGCCAAGGGACTTTCTTTCTTCATTGACGGAAATGAGAGCAAGGCTGTGGCTCTTTCTGATAGTTCGTATGTCATTCGGATGGGTAATGATATCAAACTTTGGGATGAATTCCACCCATACCTTTATACCCTTGAAATCAAGGATGCCAATGGATATTCTGTCAGTACAACCTTCGGAATGAGGGAGGTAAAGACTGAAGGAATGAATATCGTTCTCAACGGGAAACCGATATATGTCCGTGGAACGGTTGGTAACTGCTGTTTCCCGGAAACTGGCTATCCTCCAACCGATGAGGCCTCATGGGAAAGGATTTTCCGTAAGTGTAAGGAATATGGCTTGAACACCATGCGATTCCATTCCTACTGCCCTCCAGAGGCTGCTTTCCGCGTTGCTGACCGTCTCGGCTTCTATCTTCAGCCGGAAGGTCCTTCATGGCCTAATCATGGCGTAAGGCTTGGTCGTGGAATGGCTATCGACCAGTATCTCATGGACGAGACAAAGCGCATGGTTGAGGCTTATGGCAATCACCCTTCTTTCCTTATGATGAGTGCCGGAAATGAGCCGGCAGGCGACTGGGTGACTTGGTGTAATGCCTGGGTTGACTATTGGAAGGAGACCGACTCACGCCGTATCTACTGTGGTGCAAATGTAGGTGGCGGATGGGCTTGGGATAATGGCTCTCAGTATCATGTGAAGGGTGGGGGACGAGGTCTTGACTGGAACGCACACGCTCCTCATTCCGACGATGACTACAGCAAGGATATCCTCTTCCCACGTAATTACAAGGATAGCGTACCGAATAACTCGCCTATTATCTGTCATGAGCAAGGGCAATGGTGCGCCTTTCCTGACCTAAAAGAGCGCTCTCAATATACAGGTGCATATAAGGCGAAGAATTTTGATATCTTCGAGGACTTGCTGCGTGATAATGGGATGGCCTCACAGTCAGAGAAATTCCTTATGTCAAGCGGTAAGTTACAGACCCTTGCATATAAATATGAGATAGAGCGTAACCTCCGAACCAAGGGATATACCGGTTTCGTACTCCTTGGCTTGAATGACTATAGCGGTCAGGGAACAGCCATTGTCGGACCTCTCAATGTGCATTGGAAGGAGAAGGGATATGTGGATGCGTCAGAGTGGACGGAGTTCTGCAATGACGTTGTTCCGTTGGCAAGGTTTCCTAAGTTCGTCTATTCCTCTTCTGATACCCTCCGAGTTCCAATAGAGGTGTATAATGCCTCTGCAAGTGAAATAGAGGATGCAATGGTGGAGTATAGCATAACTGAGAATGTGAAGGATAAGAACGGAATGGAAAATGGACAGGAAGGATTAGAGTATTCTTCAACATTAGCCATTCCTCCATTAACAATTCCCCTTGGCAAGAATCAATACTTGGGAACGGTTACATGTCCTCTCACCGATGTCGTAGATCCAAGTAAGATAACCCTTACCGTCACTATATCCTCTGGTGAAAGGAAATGGAAGAATCATTGGGACTTCTGGGTTATGCCGTCTCTTGATAGTGAAACGGAAAGTGTGACGGCGAAAGTGGAACTTAGGAAGGGATTTGTTGACGGAGTGTATATTTCTGATACCCTCGATGATTTGGCCGTCCAGACATTGCAAAGAGGGCATAAGGTGCTTCTCACGGCTGCCGGAAAGGTGCGTTATGGCAATGATATAAAGCAGAACTATCTGCCTGTATTCTGGAATACCTCATGGTTTAAGATGCGTCCTCCGCATACCACAGGTGCATATATCGATAACACTCACCCGATATATTGTGATTTCCCTACCGACGACTGGACAAACCTTCTTTGGTGGGAGCTCGTTAATCGTGCTCAGGTAATGAATCTTTCTGAGTTTCCTGCAGATTATCAGCCACCTATGCAGCCGATAGACACATGGCATATCAGTCGTAAGTGCGGTATGATTGTTGAGGCAAATGTGCTTGGCGGTAAGCTCCTCATGACTACTATTGATATCACCTCAAATCTCCGAAGCCGACTCATCGCCCGTCAGCTCCGCAAGAGTATCATAAACTATATGAAGAGCAATGATTTCAAGCCATCTATCACCCTTGACGAGAGTGTGATACGCCATCTCTATGAGAACGAGGCTAGTCAGGTGAATATGTTCACCAATGACTCCCCTGACGAACTGAAGCCCAAGATTAAGTAAGGGTAGCTCCCTTCCTGCACCAATTCAGGGAACGGACTTACAACGGATTTGGAACGGTATTACAACGGACTTACGACCCTCTGAATCTGACACATACTCGGAGACACTCAATCTCCGGCTTCCCTGCGTAGGGCGCTTTTTAGTGACCGCTATCACCTAACACCCAACACCTGAATTTACTAGTGACCACGTGCGCTGCACCTCGCACGCTGTCAAAAGTGCATGTCAGCCCAAAGGCTGGTGCACGTCCTTTGGTTTGACGAGTGACCACGTGCTTTGCACCTCGCACGCTGTCAAAAGTGCATGTCAGCCCAAAGGCTGGCGCACGTCCTTTGGTTTGACGAGTGCAAAGGTAATACAATATTTTTCGGAACTGCAAGAAAATACAGAAAAAACATGTTAGGTGCGAAAAAAAAGTTAAAGATACGTCTGTAACTTGCTGATATACAGAAAAATATTTTCGGATGAATTCTGAGGTGTGAGCGACCTAACATATAACATGTTATGTTAGGTGCCAGATAGAGTGTAATCTCTTTCCTAACTTCAAAATAATATATAATATAAATTTATATTATATATTATTTTGGCCATAAAAAAATACCACTCCCTCCCCCCCACCTAACATAACATGTTATATGTTAGGTATCATTCTGAGCTTTCTGTTGGGGTGACCTAACATATAACTGTTAGGTTAGATAGGGGAGAGGGTATCTGAGGGTAATGGGATTTTACAGAAACAGATATATGCGATTTATCTGAATTGGGAAGAGTAACCCCAAAAAACACAAAGTAAAAAAGCGCTTCCTCTCGGGAGCGCCTTTTCCTGTTAGTATGTAGTTGCTTACTTAGCTTTAGGGTTTGCTGATTTCTTTGCCGCTTTCTTAGGCGTTGGCTTCTCTGCCTTTACCTCCTCAGCCTTTGGAGCAGCCTTTGGTGCAGCCTTAGCAGGTGCTTTTGGAGCGGTAGCCTTCTTGGCAGGTGCTTTCTTGGCAGGTGCTTTCTTCTCTGGCTCTTGAGTAGAGTAGTCAGGATCGAGCTTTGAGAGTTTTGCCTGAAGACGTTGGATTTCCTTGTCCTTCATCTCAATCTCCTTACCCTGGTTGGTGATGGTGGTGAGCATCTGCTCAAGCTCATCGTTGTCGATACCGCCATAAAGGGCACGTACACGACTGATGAAGTCACCGAGGATGTTCATATAGTTGGTGAAAGCGTCGAAAGGTCCATCGTAGATACCACGGTCAATACTGCAGTTGCTTGGCTTCGTGGTCATGAAGCGGAAGTTGTTTGATGCCTGGAGATAGTCCCAATCCTGAAGTAGGGCAGGGTCGTTGGCGATATGCAGACGGTCAGCCACAGAGTAGAGTTTGTTGAAAGCCTCGCGCTGCATCTGGTTTCCGAGCCATGTGGAGGTGTCGCGCTCCTCATCAACCCAAGAGAGGGAATCTGGAACGTCGAGTGCACCAACGCTCTCAAACTTATCGCATACCTCGCTTGGGGTAGCAAATTCAAGTCCTGCCTGCTTTGCGCATGTAGGGAGTGCCTTGAGGAACTCAAGGATATTGCTTGAGAGAGGCTGGGCGATGCCGAGGGCTGTAAGCTCCATGAAGATGTTGACAACCTGCTCAGACTCAGGACACTTTGCTATCTCTGCGATGTATGTGTCGGCAAAGAGAGGATAGCGCTCCCATGATGAGTTGTTGAAACGGAGGGAGATATCATCGGATGCGTTCACATCGCGAAGCAGGAGCTTGAGGTTAGGAGCGAGGTTACAGTTATATACATAGTGTGGCGACTTCCAGCCGAGTACATGCTTTGCACCCTCAGTAAGCATACCCTTGTAGCCAAGAGATGCCACCTGTTCGCCGATGTCGTTTGTGTAGATGAGTGAAGAGTTGCGCATCACGGTTGGACGCTTGCCGAAGTACTCCTCAATCTTCTTTGACATCTTCTCGATATCACGCTTGAAACACTCCTCGTTGATGAGGCCTGCAAGACCGTGAGAGTAAGGCTCGGTAAGGAATTCCACCTGACCTGTCTCGTTGAGCTCCTGAAGCTTTGTGAGTACCTGTGGAGCGTGCAACTCAAGCTGCTCCATACCAACTCCTGAGAGGGAGAAGGCAACCTTGAAGTAGCCCGGATGCTCCTTTATCATTTCCTGCATGGCTGTGAGAGCCGGCATGTATGAGTGCTCTGCAATATATGTGATACTACGCTCGTTGGCATAGTCGTCATAGTAATAGTGATCAGTACCGATGTCGAAGAAACGGTAACGCTTGAGATGTGTTATCTGGTGTATCTCAAAGTAAAGGCATATTGTTTTCATTGTTGTAAAATTAATAATTTTTCGGAGTAATAAGGAGTAATAAGGAGTACAAGGAGTACAAGACGATAGTTTTGTCACTTTCTTGGGAAAGTACAGGACGATTGTATTAATCTTTTTTCTTGGGGTAGAAAGACATTCGTCTTGTACTCCTTCGAACTCCTTGATTTTTAACTCTCTTTTACTTTATGAAATTCTCAAGATATTCCTCGTTATTGAACCAGCCCTTGTCGAGCAACTGGTCATAGCATCGTCGAATGCGAAGTCCAACCTTCTCCCATGTGATGCCGGCAACCTCCTTGATGCCTTCTTCGGCAATATAGTCGTGGAGACTCTCGTTCATACAGAGAGAGTAGATGGCATCCGCCATAGCGTGGATATCCCAGTAATCTACCTTGATGACGTTGGTAAGGATCTCACCGCATCCCGACTGCTTGGAGATGATACTTGGGCAACCACATTGCATAGCCTCAAGCGGAGCGATACCGAACGGCTCAGAAACCGATGGCATAACGAAGACATCTGAATTCTTATAGCACTCATATACTTGCTTGCCTCTCTGGAATCCAGGGAAATGGCATTTGTCGGCAATGCCATAGGCAGCAGCAAGTTCAATCATCGCGTTCATCATATCACCTGAACCGGCGAAGCAGAAACGTATCTTGTCGGTACGCTGAAGCACGAGCTTGGCAGCCTCGATGAAGTACTCAGGACCTTTCTGCATGGTGATACGACCGAGATACGTAACGACCTTCTCGTTAGGCTTCTTGTGAGGCACGATGTCGAGATACTCCTGTGAAAGAGGATAAACGGCATTGTGCATTGCAACGCACTTGCGTGGGTCCTGATGGTACTGGTTGATGACCGTCTGACGTGTCAGTTCTGATACGCACATAATGCAGTCGGCATTATCCATACCGTTCTTCTCGATAGAATATACCGTAGGATTCACATTACCGCGTGAACGGTCGAAATCCGTAGCGTGTACGTGGATGCAGAGTGGTTTGCCGCTAACTATCTTTGCGTGAACGCCGGCAGGGTAGGTGAGCCAGTCGTGAGCATGGATGATATCAAACTGCTCTGAGCGTGCCAGAACACCTGCGATGATAGAGAAGTTGTTTATCTCGTCGTGCAGATTACCAGGATAGCCACCTGCAAAGCCCATACAGCCGAGGTCGTCCAATCCCTGCATATAGCTGAAATCTGCATAGATATGGTCGCGGAAACGATAGTAGTCTTCTGCTGTATGGCCAACGATACGGTCCTTGATATTATCGTACTGAACGTCGCGCCAAACGATTGGCACCTGGCTCATATTCACGATTTTGAGGAATTTCTCCTCATCGCCCGTAGGCTTCGGCATACAGAAAGTAGTCTCAATGTCGCCCTGAAGACTCAACCCCTTGGTTATACCATAGGAGGCAACAGCAAGTCCACCGTATATCTTTGGAGGGAATTCCCATCCGAACATTAATACTTTCATAGATACATTGTGTCATTTACTATTTAACCATGTACTATTTACTATTTATTTACTATTTTAATGGTATGTACTATTTTCATCTCTGCTAAAAACAGATTTCCGAATAGATTGTAAACAAATAGTACATAGTAAATAGTAAAATGGTAAATTAATTATATTGGTCTATTAATCTCCATGTGCGAAGAATCTCGGCAACGTTCATTGCGAAGGATGATGCTCCACGTCCGTTGAACGGTGGGTTTCCGTCGAACAGCTCAGATATAGAGCCTAATACGTGATACTGCATCTCGTCCTCATAGCCAATCATCTGTCGCTGTACGAAACTGAGGCGTGAACGTTTGTAGAGCTTCAGGTATGCCTCCATATAGAAACCACCGAGCCAAGGCCAAGCCGTACCTGAGTGGTAGGCGTAGTCGCGCTTTGTCTGCGGACCTACGTACATAGGGTTATAGCCGCCTGACTTTGGAGACAATGTGCGGAGTCCTTTTGGTGTGAGGAGCTCTCGTGTACAGAAGTCGAGAACCGTTTTCTTCTGTTCTGGCTCAAGTGGAGAATAGTCGAATGCGACTGGGAATATCATATTCGGACGAACGCTCAAGTCCTCTATTCCTTCCTCTACATAGTCGTAGAGATAGCCGCTGTCCGTAATGAACATCTTCTGGAATGCCTCCTTTGCAATATCTGCACGAGCCTCAAGCTCGGCTGCAATCTTCTTGTCCTTGTTTGATTCTGCCATTTCTGCGCAGAACTTAAGGGCATTGTACCAGAGGGCGTTGATTTCTACAACAAAACCAGTACGCGGAACTACTGGACGTCCGTTAGCGATGCTGTTCATCCAAGTCATTGGCTGCTCGCGTCCTTCGATGTGGAGGAGTCCGTTTTCCCTGAGTTCAAGGTTAGGATGCTTGTTGCTCTCTATGAACTTGAGGATGTCGATAAGCAGCTTTCCGTATTTCTTGAATGCTTTGGCGTTGCCAACCTCATGTGCATACTGCTGAATTGCCCATATTGCCCAGAGAAGCACGTCTGGCTGCTCAATCTCGTGGATAAGGCTTGAGAGTGGCTTGCCTGCCATGAAGTCTCGTATGCTCTTTGCTGCCGTGTCCATTACAAGCTCGAAGTAGTCATCCTCCTGAATGGCGAGGGTAAGACCTGGAAGGGCTATGAACGTATCGCGTGCGCGTACCTTGAACCAAGGATATCCGGCGAGCAGATAGCGCTCTGTATCACTTACACGTACATGGAACTGGTGGGCAGCACTTACGAGTGCGTGATAGAAACTGTCGATTGGTATGCGGAGTCCTACTTCCTCATTGAAGAGTTTCTTCAGGGATTCTGGCTTTATCTCCTCGATACCGGCAGAGATTACAATCTCGTCGCCTTTCTTTGCCTGAATCTCGAAATATCCCGGAACATAGAGGTCTTCCACTCCATGATAGCCTCTTTCCTGCTCTTTCTCATAGACAAGGCTCTTGTTCCAATGTGGGTCAAAGACGAACTTGTTCTTCTTGGAAATCTGGATGTAGAGGTTAGGATAGTTAGGATAGAGTTGTGTCTTGATACCTCCGTCAATCTCCGTATAATCCCTGTTGATATTAGGGTTCTCAACCATACAGTTCTTCACGCTGCGGAAAGCCAGGAAAGGCCTCAGTTGCAGAGTCGTTGCGCTGTGGCAGTCGAGTAGGGTATAACGGATAAGAACGCGGGTAGAATACACTTGGAATATGATTTCCTTCTTGAGGATCACACCACCTACACGATAGATAGTTGTAGGGATTTTTTCAAGAGAAAATTCGCGAATGTATTTGTGGCCGTTAGGGCAGAACACTCCGCTTTCGTATTTATGCACTCCGAGATTGAACTGGGCACCATGCTGTATCACCGAACAGTCGAGTGAAGAAAGCAATACATGGTTCTCTCCGTCAATCTCAGGTACGGGTACGACAAGCAACCCGTGATATTTGCGGGTGTTGCAGTCAACAACGGTACTGCATGAGTAAGCCCCCGAGCGATTCGTACACAATAGTTCGCGTCGCAGGGACTCCTGCAAGTTGGTCATCTGAGCTTTTTCAAATTTGAGATAACTCATAGCTGCTATATTAAGGTTTAAATATTTATTTAACTTCAGGTTGTGATTTAGGGGGAATTTCCATTTCTGATAGTGTCATAGGCACACGTAATTTGGAAATCTTCTACAAAAGTAAACAAAATAATCTGCTTTTCAAAATAAAAAACAGATTATTTTCCAAAAACCAACAAAAATCCACTATGTTTGAAACATGTTTGTAACTTTTTCATGTTCCTAATGCCCGAAGAATATAATGTGCTTGTGTCTTCTCTTGATTGTAATTGATAGGAAAAAGGGTATGCCTTTCATTACATCCTTTCCCGAATTTGTCATTTCTTTTCCTTTCGTTCTTCTTTCGTTCTTCTTTCGTTCTTCCTTCGCCATTCCTTCGCTATTCCTTCGTTCTTCCTTCGTTCATTCTATAGTCGCAGGAACGGATTTACAGCGGATTTACAACGGAACTACTTGGGATGGATTGCAAATTGCCTGGAAGGCAACACTATGAGTAACCGAGGTGCATACTCGACGAAGGAGAGGATGCCCTCGGATAGAAAAGCAGCCGCTATCTTTACCAGCCTGGAAGGCTGTACCTGATTGGTTCGCATAAGCCCTTTCATTATGTACTGCCTTCCAGGCAGTTGAAAGATTGTGGGCTTAATCCCCACACATCCTCGTTTCACTCGTATGTACGGGGTTACTAATCGTACTGTCTTCCAGACAGTTCAGAACTTAAGGCGCATGATTTCTTTAATATGCAAACTACTAAAAGCAGCAAATGGCTTGTAACCCAGAAATAATAGCCGATGTGGAAATTTGTAATGGGAACTACTATGTCGTAGGTTATATATTTGTGGAATAACATGCTTGTAGACAAGAGGAAAGAAATCGCAGGTATAATTATTTGCACATCATTATTTCTAAAGATTTTCACAATAATGGTTATATATGCTATATTTGAGCACCATATTAGGAATAACCATAAATCTGCTATGATATTTGACCAGCCTGCTAATAAACAAAAGTATCCTCTGGTACATTCATTCTTTGTAGAATAACATGGAAGAAAACATGAAGCTATATATAAGGCTATACAGATTGTAATCAATCCCCAAAAGATAGTTTTTCGATGTTTCATATCTGTGGCTTTATCATTAATGTGAATGGTCTTCCTTAAAATTACTTCTCAATAATGAAATTTATCGCTTCCTGCTCTACGATTACCTTCATAGGGTCGGTAGATGTGTCGATATCAGAGAATGAATGGCCGTCGATACTGACAGGGGTGTTCTTCGGAACTTTTATCGTGATATCGTGGCATCTATATGGAAGAATCATCTTGTGGTTCAGAATCTTTCCACGTAAGAAGAGAGTAATGGCTGAGAAAATCTGTGTAAAGGCAGAGTTTCGCATTACGGTTACATCTATCATACCATTGTAAGGAACGGCATTAGGAGTCTGTCCGAAACCCAACGCGCTACCTATGCACATGGTCATAACCCTGTGCTGTTCGGTTTCATAATTGATAGTATATTCCATCTTCCAGAACATGCGTTGGAAGAGTAGGAGGACAAGTGAGATGACGTATGAAACCTTCCTTGACCAGAATATCCTTCTTGTCTCTGTTCTCAGATGCTGTATGCCTGCTACAAGTCCGATATTGATGCAGTTAAGGAAGTATCTGTTTCGTTTATTGCCCTCTTTGTCTGTATAGATGAAACAGCCAGCATCTACCTTCTTGATGCGTCTCGTAGCAATCGATTCCACCGCAAGCTTTATGTCGTTCTCCGTAAGTCCCCAGAAGGCTGCAAAATCGTTCATAAGACCATTTGGGATAACAGACAATACCACGCGCTCACGGACTTCTTTCTCTTCTCTCATCAGACAGTTCACGGCATCGCACAATGCGGCATCTCCACCACAGATGATGATGTCGTCATATCCGTTGTGAATAAGCATTGAGACGAGTCTTTCCACGCTTTGGGCATTCTCGCTCTGCACGAGATCGTATGTGATCCCATGATTTTCGAGACATTCAGCTATCTTCTTCCACCGTTTCTCAGGTGATTTGAATCCCTCGCGTTTCGGACAATATATTAATCCTGTTTTCATAAGCCTAAACAAGCCTTCTAATTGCTTTTACTTTCTCTTCCATTGGAAGCATGGCATCAATCCAGTTTATCTTGCATCCACGTCTTTCCATACCGCGGAACCAAGTCATCTGACGTTTTGCAAACTGGTGTATGGCGATTTCCAGTTCCTTGAGCATGTCTTCGTATGAACGCTTTCCGATGACGTATTCCGTAACGTACTTGTATTCAAGTCCGTAGTAAATCAAATCCTCGGCACTTACTCCAGAGGCAAGGATGCGTTTTATCTCGTCAACCATTCCCTCATCCACACGATTCTTCAGTCGGGTTGAGATCTTTCTTCTACGCTCATCACGTGGAATGTCAACGCCTATGATGGTTGTCTCGATAGGAGGGAAGTAGCGGTCTTCTGTCTTGTGCTCAAGGTTATAAGCCTCAATCTCAATAGCACGTATGGCACGTTGCGGAGAATCCACATCCGTCTTGTTGTGCATATCAGAATTGTTCTTCTCCTTCAGATCCATAAGAATATCCGTGAGCTCTTCCATCGACTTATGGCTTAGTTCCTCACGCAGTTCCTCGTTCTTCGGAACAGGCGAAAGATGGTATTCTCGGATAACGGATTCTACATACAATCCCGAACCGCCGCAAAGTATTGGCAATGCACCACGCGAGGTGATATCCTCGTATGCCTTGAGGAAATCCTGCTGAAACTCAAAGATGTTGTATTTCTCGCCCGGATCACAGATGTCTATAAGGTGGTAGGGGATTTTCAGGGTGGTAGGTGTTGGGTGTTGGGTGTTGGCTGGAAGTGTGACTTCGTAGTCGCACAGATCCTTACCCGTACCTATATCCATACCACGATACACCTGACGTGAATCTCCAGAGATGATTTCAGCCGGCTGTCCTTCAACAATAAAGGAAGCTGCAAGATGGGCAGCGAGAGTTGTCTTTCCCGATGCTGTAGGGCCTATTATGGTTATCATCTTTGCCATTTGCAATGTACAATTTACTATGTACAGTTTATTATAACGCAAAGTTGCAGAGTCGTAAGGATAGTATTATCTCTGGGTCTTTACGTCTTTGCGTTCTATTTGTTCGAGTGCAAAGGTAATAAAAATAACTGAAACGTGAAAGATAAAACACAAAAAAGAGAGCATATCCGAAGATATGCTCTCGTATATTGGTTGGATTTCTCCAATCAAGTCTATTTGAAATCGGTTTAGATCTCAGAGAAGTACTTGATTGTACGAACCATCTGAGAAGTATAAGAATTCTCATTGTCGTACCAAGAAACAACCTGAACCTGGTATGTATCGTCGTCGATCTTGCTAACCATTGTCTGAGTAGCGTCGAAGAGTGAACCGTACTTCATACCGATGATGTCAGAAGAAACGATCTGATCCTCTGTGTAACCGAAAGACTCAGTACCAGCAGCCTTCATTGCAGCGTTGATACCCTCTACAGTTACGTCCTTACCCTTAACAACAGCAACGAGGATAGTTGTAGAACCTGTTGGAGTTGGAACGCGCTGAGCAGAACCGATGAGCTTACCGTTGAGCTCTGGGATAACGAGACCGATAGCCTTAGCAGCACCAGTTGAGTTAGGAACGATGTTGCAAGCACCTGCACGTGAACGACGGAGGTCACCCTTACGCTGAGGACCGTCAAGAATCATCTGGTCACCTGTGTAAGCGTGGATTGTAGACATGATACCTGACTGGATAGCAGCGTACTTGTTAAGTGCGTCAGCCATTGGAGCGAGACAGTTTGTTGTGCAAGAAGCAGCAGAGATGATCTTGTCGTTAGCTGTCAGAGTCTTGTGGTTTGTGTTGAATACGATTGTTGGGAGATCGTTACCAGCAGGAGCTGAGATAACAACCTTCTTTGCACCAGCTGTGAGGTGAGCAGAAGCCTTCTCCTTAGATGTATAGAAACCTGTGCACTCGAGAACTACGTCTACGTCGTTTGCCTTCCATGGGCAGTTAGCAGCATCCTTCTCAGCAGAGATCTTGATCTCCTTACCATCAACGATGATAGAATCCTCTGTTGCCTCTACAGTGTGCTTACCCTCACCGAACTTGCCAGCGAAACCACCCTGAGCAGTATCATACTTGAGAAGGTGAGCGAGCATCTTTGGAGATGTCAAATCGTTGATTGCAACAACCTCGTAACCCTCAGCTTCGAACATCTGACGGAATGCGAGACGACCAATACGGCCAAAACCGTTAATAGCTACTTTTGTCATTTTTGTTTAACTTTTTATTATTAAATAAAGGTGAATATAATCTTTTTGAATATATCTATTTCTAAAAACACTGCAAAAGTACTAAAAAAATTGGAAAACGCGGAAAAAATGCGAAATATTTTTGAGAATATACGAATTATTTCTAAAAGTTTTGTATTTTTGCAGTAGAATTGCTATTTACACATTTCAATTTTTTTTAATATTATGGGAAAATTCATTGAAGAATTCAAGGCATTCGCCGTTAAGGGCAATGCAGTTGACATGGCTGTCGGTGTAATCATCGGCGGTGCATTTGGTAAGATCGTTAGTTCAATCGTTGATGACATCATCATGCCTCCAATTGGATATCTCATCGGCGGTGTAAACTTCTCAGATCTTAAGGTCGTGCTTCCTGCCATCATTGAGGGACAGGAGTCTGCTACAATCAACTATGGTAACTTCATTCAGACTCTCATCGACTTCCTGATCATCGCATTCTGTGTGTTCATGCTTGTCAAGGGTATCAACAAACTCAAGAAGAAGGAAGAGAAGAAGCCTGCTGCTCCTGCACCTGCTCCAGAACCATCTGCTGAGGAGAAACTTCTCACAGAGATCAGAGATTTGTTGAAGAATAAGTAGAGACCCCTTTCCCGCCCTTCGGGCACCCTTTCCCCGTGAAGGGGCAAGGGGATAGAATTTTCGAATAAAAAGGGGCTACCTTATATTATATAAGAAATTAAATAATAATGCCGCTCATGGTTGTTTCGTAAAACCGTGAGCGGCATTTATATTTCCTGTATTATATCTCCTTGCCCCTTCACGGGGAAAGGGTGCCCGAAGGGCGGGAAAGGGGGTGGATGCTTGTTAGGCTTTTAGAACCGAAGATATATTCTGCTCCCTATGCGTTATTCGTACCTCCACCCCGAACTTCTTGTGGATATGCTCTGCAAGGTGCTGGGCGCTATACACGGAGCGGTGCTGACCGCCTGTGCATCCGAATGAGAACATAAGACTGGTGAAGCCTCGCTGGATATATCGTGCCACGTGGGCATCGGCAAGCTTGTAAACGGAATCGAGGAAGGTGAGGATTTCTCCGTCATCTTCAAGGAAACGTATTACTGGCTCATCTAATCCCGTCAGTTTCTTGTAAGGCTCGTAACGTCCCGGGTTGTGAGTGCTTCGGCAATCGAACACATATCCGCCGCCGTTACCGCTATCATCCTCTGGAATGCCTTTGTGGAAAGAGAAACTGAACACCTTTACCACCAAAGGACCCTTGCCGTCGTATTTTGAGAACGTGGCAGGACCATCCTGCGGATTTGCCTCATACACGTTCTTGTCGGTGGTCTTGTAGCCGTCGGCACGAACCGTTACCTCTTCCTTTGCAGGGGCAAACTGTGGCAGTTCTGTCAGCTTTGTCAGAATCTCAAGCAGGTAAGGGTAGGGGAATGCCTCCGGATGCTTGAGCAGCGAACGGAGGTTATCCATTGCCGGAGGAATGCTGTCGATGAAATGCTGCTTCCTCTCGAAATATCCTCTGAAACCGTAAGCTCCAAGCACCTGAAGCGTGCGGAAGAGTACGAACAGACTCAGGCGGTTGACGAAGTGTCGCTCATTAGGAACCTCGGTATAGTTCTTCAGAGAGTTGTAATACTCATAGATCAGCTGACGGCGCAGTTTGTCAGGATATTTTGCCGAAGCCTGCCAAAGAAACGATGCAAGGTCGTAGTAGAAAGGACCGCGACGGCCTCCCTGGAAGTCGATGAAATAAGGATTCCCCTCTTCATCGAGCATTATGTTACGAGCCTGGAAATCGCGATAGAGGAAACAGCATGAAGATGACTCAGGTATGTTGCCGTCCTCATTGTCATAGACAAGATCGTTGGCAAAGCGACGGAACACAGCCTCAAGTTTCAGCTCATGGAAGTCAAGTCCTGTGGCTTTCAGAAAGCAATACTTGAAGTAGTTGAGGTCGAAGAGAACACTGTCAACGTCCATCTCCGCCTGTGGATAGCATTGTGAGAAATCCAGTCCTCTGGCACCGCGGATCTGCATGTTAGGCAACTCGCGGATAGCCTTCATCAGAAGTTCCTTCTCCTGAAGGTTATATCGGCCACCAGCCTCACGACCGCCCTTTATGGCATCATAGAGGGATGTGTTTCCCAAATCCGACTGGAGATAGCGCATCTCGTCGTCGCTAACTGCGTGGATATGAGGAACAGGCAACTGTCTCTTCTCGAAATGACGCGCGAGATAGATAAATGCGTGGTTCTCCTCCCTTGAGGTACCTATAACGCCAATCACGGACACCCCCTGGGCATCCGTGAAACGGTAGTATATCCTATTGCTTCCAGCACCTGGAAGTTGTTCGATATGGGCAGGCTCAGCACCTGCCCATGTCTTGTATAGTTCTTTTAGGAAATGCATAGAAATTACATCATGCCACCCATACCTGGAGCACCGCCCATTGGCATTGCTGGTTCTGGAGCTGGCTTGTCAACGATAAGGCACTCTGTTGTGAGGAAGAGACCTGCGATAGATGCTGCGTTCTCAAGGGCAACACGAGAAACCTTGGCTGGGTCGATGATACCTGCAGCACGAAGATCCTCGTACTCATCCTTACGAGCGTTGTAACCGAAGTCACCCTCGCCCTCGCGAACCTTCTGAACAACAACGGCACCCTCGCCACCTGCGTTGAATACAATCTGACGGAGAGGCTCCTCGATTGCACGCTTAACGATGTTGATACCAGTCTGCTCGTCGGCATTAGCACCCTTCAGACCCTCAAGAGCCTCGAGGGCACGTATGTATGTTGTACCGCCACCGGCAACAACACCTTCCTCAATAGCAGCACGTGTAGCACAGAGAGCATCGTCAACGCGATCTTTCTTCTCCTTCATCTCTACCTCTGAGTTTGCACCAACATAGAGAACTGCTACGCCACCAGCCAACTTAGCCAGACGCTCCTGAAGCTTCTCCTTGTCGTATGAAGATGTTGTGTTCTCAATTTCCTTCTTGATGGCGAGTACACGATCAGCGATGAGATCCTTGCTACCAGCACCACCAGCGATGATTGTGTTGTCCTTAGAAACTGTTACCTTGTCGGCAGAACCGCACATCTCAAGTGTTGCCTGCTCGAGCTTCAAGCCCTTCTCCTCAGAGATAACGACGCCACCAGTAAGGATTGCGATGTCCTCAAGCATAGCCTTACGACGGTCGCCGAAGCCTGGAGCCTTAACAGCACAGATCTTCAGACCACCACGCAGACGGTTTACTACGAGTGTTGTGAGAGCCTCAGAATCTACGTCCTCAGCAATAATCATGATAGGACGACCGCTCTCTGCTGCTGGCTGCAGGATAGGGAGAATCTCCTTGAGGTTGCTGATCTTCTTGTCGTAGATAAGGATGTATGGGTTCTCCATTACGCACTCAAGCTTCTCTGTATCAGTTACGAAGTAAGCTGAGAGATAGCCACGGTCGAACTGCATACCCTCAACAACGCCGATGTGAGTGTCACGGCTCTTTGACTCCTCGATTGTGATAACGCCATCCTTGCTAACCTTACGGAAAGCATCTGCAAGGAGCTTACCAATCTCAGGGTCGTTGTTGGCAGAAACAGTTGCAACCTGCTCAATCTTGTCGTAGTTGTCGTTTACCTGCTCAGAATTAGCCTTGATATAGTCAACAACGGCAGCAACAGCCTTGTCGATACCGCGCTTCAGATCCATTGGATTAGCACCAGCGGTTACGTTCTTCAAGCCTTCTGTTACGATAGCCTGTGTGAGGATAGTAGCAGTTGTTGTACCGTCACCTGCATCATCGCCAGTCTTGCTTGCTACGCTCTTAACGAGCTGAGCACCAGTGTTCTCGAACTTGTCCTCAAGTTCGATTTCCTTTGCAACGGTAACGCCATCCTTGGTGATCTGTGGAGCACCGAATTTCTTCTCGATAACTACGTTACGGCCCTTAGGACCAAGTGTAACCTTTACTGCATCTGCAAGCTGATCAACACCTCTCTTGAGGAGGTCGCGTGCATCAATATTGAATTTAATATCTTTTGCCATGATTGAAGCCTAACCAAGCCTTCCCAAAGGGAAGGATGTTTTATAGTATTTATCCTTCACAAGGGGCAGTTCTTGGTTTTATTTTTAATTGTTTGTATTTAACATGTTTCTATTGTAATATGTGAAAAGCTTTTTTGCCTACCAATTTCCCTTACGAGGATGGGATGTTATCTTAAAATGTATCAAACATCCTTCCCTTTGGGAAGGCTTGGTTAGGCTAAAATCGCAATCACGTCGCTCTGACGCATTACGATAAACTTCTCGCCCTTATACTCGATCTCCTGACCGGCATACTTGCCGTAGAGTACGTTGTCACCAACCTTGAGTATCATCTCCTCGTCCTTTGTGCCGTTACCTACAGCAGCTACGGTGCCCTGAAGAGGCTTCTCCTTTGCTGTGTCTGGAATGATGATACCACCAATCTTTTCTTCTGCCGGTGCTGGAGTAATCAGCACGCGGTCTGCTAATGGCTTAATGTTCATTGTCTTAATGATTTTATGTTGTTATTATTATTGTTTTAGCGTAGAGGTCTATGGAATATAGACTCGCGTTGTTATGATGCTCTTAGCGAAAAACGTGCCAAATGTCATAAATGCAAAAAATGTCAATATTTAACGACAAAATGTCAGTCGTGAATTTCCGACTGACATTTTGGCGTTTGTCTTTCTCTTTTTCTTAAGTATGGAAATATTGTAGTTCCGTTGATAATCCAACGTGAATTCGATGAAATTACTTTTGCTATCGCATAACATTAATTAGGACATTAATGAAACATTAATTGTGACATTAATGAGCCTTACGGCTTAAATTCTCATAAATTTTTGTCCTAATTAATGTTTTAATTTATGTCTTAATTAATGTTTCAAAGCAAAGCGCAAGCGTTTTTAATTTTCGTCGAACTCACGTTAATCCAAATAAAACACCAAAACCTTACCATTAAATTACCTTAATAATACAATAGTTTATGGTATTATAATGGTATTTACATGGGAGGAAGAGCGGACTTACAACGGATTTACAACGAACTTGTAACTAATCTTTCACCTTGTCGTAAACATCATCCGTTACAGGTTCAAGCCATTCGTTTGAGGCTCCTTCCTGCACGTCCTTATGATAGGTGAGGTGCTGGAACCATGAATCCTTGGCTGCTCCGTGCCAATGTTTTACTTCAGCAGGAACGGCGATTATTGTGCCTGGAGTCATCTCGACAGCTTCCTTGCCCCATTCCTGATACCATCCGCGACCTGAAACGCAAATCAACACCTGAACCTGCTTGTGGTGGATATGCCAGTTGTTGCGGCAGCGAGGCTTGAAGGTTACGTTAGCCATTCCGCCCTCCATCTGAGCCAGATAGCTGTTGCCTGTGAAATACTTGGCGTATGCTGTGTTAGGCTCGCCCTTAGGCCATACGGAGAAATCAACAGTTTGCACGGGTGTGTGTGTGCCGCCAAGAATTGCAGCTAAGGCACCACGCAGTCTTTCTGCCTCTGCCATACCTATGTTCTTTTCGAGCAAGGCAGGCATTTCCTTGAGAGCTTCGTCGGAAACACCCATGTTTCTTGCCCCGGACACATGAGCTTGCAGTTGTGGCTCGCAGCCGGGTAGGGCAGAGATGGCACTTACCGTCACTACCTCACGGTCGGCAAAGGAAAGGTTGTTGCGGGCGAAGATGTCACCGAAGAGATGCGCCTTCAGATAGTAGTCGGTTTGAGGAGCGAAGGCGTAGGTGAACGGTTTGCCTCCGCAGAGTTTTGTCTGTACCTCAGTACCCTGTTTAAGGGCATCGTACTCCTTTGGCAGAGGGGCAGCCTCGTTACCTTCATCAGTTCGGAGTCCTGCTTCTGCACGTTCCTTTATTACCTGCTGCAATATGCCGAGAGCGTTGAGCGAGCGTGGAAAGCCTGTGTAGGCATAGAGGTGCGAAAGAGCCTCCTTTGCCTCGCTAACGGTAAGACCATTGTCTAATCCTTTGTTAAGGGATGCTCTGAGCTGTTCAAGATCACCCTTAGCCTCGTTGGCAGCTATTGCCACGAGAGCCTGCTGTTTAGTTGTAAGTGCCATATTCTGTCCTTTTGTTTGTTGCGACATCATGAATAATGCCGCAGCAAGCAGAATTGTTATTTTTTTCATATTATCTTTGTTTCTTGAATATCAGTTTCATCGTCTCATGGTCGAGAGGTTTCATGGTTGGGAGTTTCAGACTCTTCACCATGTGGAGCGTGCCTTGCTTGTATTTCTGGAAGTGGTCGGTCTTCAGATGATTCTGATATACTTCTTCCGATGCATATATTTCGAGGATACGGATTTGGCATGAGTCCTCGGCACTCTGCATAGGGTATAGGCAAACCACACCGGGTTCACGCTCGATGCTTAGGCGGTCCACTTCGTTGGCATATTCCAGATACTCCTTCAGATGCTGCGGATAAACCTCAATTTCTGCTATGCGTACAATCATGTTGTGAGCAGTTGTCTCAGCCTTAGGCTTTTCTTCCGTCTTACCAAACAGCCACTTGGCATTCTTCCACAAGAACATATCCTTGAAAGGTGCAAGGTCAGGTTCTTCCGACAGATACTGCTTCATCCTCGCAAGGCTCTGGGTGAGTACCTGCGGGGCAACGTATGGATAGTCAGAGCCATAGAGCAGATGGTCGGGAGAGGTGATGGTAAGCATCATGCGGATAACCTCTGGCGAGTGTGCTCCTGCGAGGTCGTAGTAGAGGGCGCGAAGATTAGCATCCCAGTCGATCTCGCCAACCATTTTGTTGGCTTGCATCACAGGGGTAAGCGATTTCATGCGAGGCACAGCCAAGGGAAGGTATGCTCCGCAATGAGGCACCACCACCTTGACGTTTGGATAGCGTGCCAGGACATTACGGCTGATCATGTTGCTAACGGCACGTGTGGTCTCTGAAAGATACTCCTGCATGGCGAGAGGTGTCTGAGACATCACCTTACGGTTTACTGGTTCCGGGCGATGAGGATGCAGAATGACGACAGCCTTACGCTCGTTGAGTACGGCAAAGAGCTCGTCTAACTCAGGAGAGCCAAGATATTGTCCGTCAACATTTGTTGCCAGCTTTATTCCGTCAGCACCCAAAGTATCAAGTGCATATTTCGCCTCCCGGATAGCCGCATTCACATCAGGAAGGGGTAGGGCAGCGCAGAACAGAAATCTGTCTGTGTGTTTCTTCTTTAAGCGTGCGGCTGTTTCGTTGGTCTTTCTTACCACATCGGGCGATGTAGGCTGTGGAGCTGCCAATGTCAGCACAGAGGTCTTGACACCAGCCTCATCCATCCATTTCAGATGGTTTTCCACATCGTATTTAGGTAAGGGGAATCCCTCGTCCATCAATCGTCCTTCTTTTTCAAGGGATGACACGAACTCTTGTGGGATGATGTGACTGTGTACGTCTATCACCTCCTGTGCAAATGCTGTTGTGGCTAATACCATAGTAAAAAATGTTGCCTTGAATCGCTTCATGGATGCTTGCTTGTTTGAGTGAAGAGTGAAGAACTAAGAGTGAAAAATTTAAGTTAGTATTGCCGTTAATGGTTGTTCATAGCCTTTCGCGATAAAATGTAATTTAAATTATTCACTCTTCACTTTTCACTCTTCACTTTTTAGGTTTTCTTTGAAGAAATCAGCCAGTTTATCCCAAGGAATCATGTTCTTAGGCTGTCCCTTGCCCTTCAGCTCTGTATAACCGCCGTCGTAGAGGTCGCAATGTGAGGCTCCAGGAATGATGAGCAACTGCTTGTTGGCAGGGTTAGGATTAGGCTTGCCGATAAAGTTGTAGCCTTCAGCCTTGCCCTCAACCATATATTTATAGGCAGCCTCACCGAAATAGCGAGAATGGGCTTTCTCTCCGTGCATAATGAGAACGGCAGAGCGAATCTCGTTGATGTAGTAGAGGAAACGGCTGTTTGAATAGCCTAAAGTGCCGATTGTGCGCCATCCGTCGGTAGAGTTACCGCTACGCTCATTGTAGCCGCGTGGAGTCTTGTAATAGTCGTAGTAGTCTTTAACGAATTGCGGAGCATCATCTGGTAGGGGATCAATAACACCGCCAGCCATAGCCATAGGGTCGGAAAGGCGTTGCTTGGATAGTGATTCGCGAGTTGCGTGGCGCGTTTCCTCCTTGTCGTCGCCATCGTAGTAGCCATTACCGCTTACGCGAGTCATGTCGTACATGGTTGAGGCAATGGTAGCCTTGATGCGTGTATCGGTAGCTGCAGCATTAAGGGCTATGCCACCCCATCCGCAGATACCTATGATTCCAATCTTGTCAGCATCCACATTATCTTGTTTTGACAGGAAATCAACAGCAGCCATGAAATCCTCTGTGTTGATGTCGGGAGAAGCCGTGCGACGTGGAGTGCCGCTACTCTCACCGGTATATGAAGGGTCGAATGCCAAAGCCACAAAGCCTCTCTCTGCCATCTGCATGGCATAAAGACCGCTCGACTGCTCCTTGGTAGCGCCGAAAGGACCAGATACGGCTATGGCAGGCATCTTTCCGTTTTCTGCCTTGGGAGTATAGAGGTCTGCTGCAAGAGTAAGACCATATTGTGTTTCAAACGTCACCTTGCGGTGGTTCACTTTCTCGCTCAATGGGAATACCTTGTCCCATTCCTGTGTGAGATTCAATGTTGTCATATTCTCTTCTGTTTTAGATTGTTCTTTGTTTGTGCAGCCTATGAGCATTCCGCCCAACAGAACTGCGGCTAATATTGCTTTTCTCATAATATCACCTTTTTCCCGTTTTTGATGTATATGCCATGTTGCGCATTTGTTGTCACATTGCCATTAAGTGAATAGTATTTTTCATCCTTGGCATTAGTGATTTTAGACGATTGGATGGCGGTTGTGACTGAAGATAGCGATAGCGTAACGCTGATATTGTTTTCTCCTGCCTTCAGGAATGTGCGTAGCTCGTTTTCCGAGAGTCCGTCAATCTTGCCAAGTCGGGTATAGCTCCAAGAGTTTGTGTCGTAGAACATGCAGATATTACTACCGTTATACAGTATTACATCGCCAGGTTGAGCTGTTGTCTGCTGGTCGCTTTTGGGGAGAGAGAATCCCAATGCTCCCCATATCTCGAAACCTCCGCTACTGTTGAGCGACACGTTTACCGGGGCATTCTGCAATTTCTCCATCAAAGCCTTTGTTGCGGCATTATCCATAAGAGTCACGCTCTTGGTCACTCCATCGATGGTGATATACATCTTGTTCATAGCATTTTGCTTTTTGTCGAAATTCTGCTTGTCGAGCCAGTTTCCGGTTAGCACGGAACGGTTGGCATGATTACTTGCATTTATCCATAGGGCATCACCACTCCAAGTAACGTCAGGCAGTAGTCGTTTTGCATCGTTTACCACTCCGCTTATACCGCTCGAATGACTTGAAACGATGAGTCCGACGCGCTTTCCTGCCATCTTTGAACCGTTGTTGAACAGATATGTCTGCATAGGAGCTGCCATCTGACTCCACCAAAGAGGTGTGACGATAATGATATTCTGGTATCCGTCTGCGGAAATCGTTACAGGGTCAATTGCAGGATAGCTGCTTGCATCATTAGGATTGGCCTTTATGGCATTAAGCAACTGTGTGCCGAGGGCATATCCGTTAGCCTCATATTTCAATCCTTTCTCTGTTGGCTGAATCTCCAGCACGTCAGCCTCAATCTGAGTTGTAAGGTCGTTTACAATCTCGCGGCAGTTGCCTGTGTAGCTATAATAAACCACAAGCGTCTTGCCAATCTCATTGATAGGCGACTTCACCTCAGCCATAGCCTCGTTGTCAGAAGAACAGCAACAGAGCAGCATAGTTGTAAGTAGTAAAAAAATATGTTTCATAACTTATAGACTGTCTTTCAATACCTGTATTACCTCGTCACGATTCAGAATATGGTAGCCGCCCTGACAGATAGGACAAGCATCAGCCATACCCTCGATAAGCTCTGGCTTAGCGCCACATTCGGTGATGTTCATAGCCAGTCCCAGTTCGCGCATCCATTTTTCCATAGTCTCAAGTCCTTCCATAGCTATCTTCTCGTCGGATTTGCCGTCAGGACATACGTTCCATACATTAACAGCCAAGCGTCTGAATTTCTGTACTGCATCGTGTGACTTGTTTATGAGCAGACGGTAATAAGCACCGCTTACGGCTGCAAGCGTATGGCCGTGGGTGGCATCTGTGAAAGCTGCAACTGCCTGTCCAAGCATGTGAACCATCCAGTCGGTAGCCTTTCCACGGTCGATGAGGGTGTTGAGTGCCCATGTGGCAGTCCACATAATGTTAGAGCGAGCCTCATAGTCCTCTGCATTTACCAAAGCCTTGCGTGAGCTGACGATGAGCGAGCGCATCAGTCCTTCGGCAATGTAGTCGCTTGTATTATCATCAGTACCAGAGAGATACTGCTCAAGAATATGGCTCATGATATCGTAGATACCAGCCACCATCTGGTACTTAGGTACGGTGAACGTGAAGCGTGGGTTAAGGATGGCAAAGTCAGGATTGCGGAAGTTATAGAACATCTTGCGGTTCTCCGTATGACTGGATATTACAGAGCAGCTATCCATCTCAGAACCTGTTCCTGCCATAGTAAGTACGCATCCCACAGGAATCCAGCGGCATGTCATAGGTTGCCAGTTCTTGAAGTAATATTCCCATGGATCACCGTCATACCAAGCGCATCCAGCCACGGCCTTGCAGTAATCAACGGTAGAACCGCCACCTACACCGAGGATGAAATCCACGTTCTCCATACGAGCCGCACGAGCGCCCTCAAGTACCTTTTCTATAGTAGGGTTAGGCATAACGCCTGATATTTCAACCACCTCGCAACCTGCCTTCTTCAGCTCAGCAATCACCTGGTTGTAGATGCCGTTACGCTTTATGCTGCCACCGCCATAGCAGAGCATCACCTTCTTGCCGTATTGCTTCAGTTCTTCACTCAGTTTACTCAAAGCATCCTCACCGAAATGCAACTTCGTAGGATTGTGGAATGTAAAATTGCCTAGCATAGTCTCTTTTTTTTTAGTTCATAATTCATAGTGCATAGTCTTATTCAGTTCAGAATTCATAGTTGATCCGTATGTGCCAACCAACTATGAACTATGCACTATGAACTAACTTATTGTTTCTGTGTGCAAAATTAGTGATAATTTTCAAAATGAGTATTACACAAATTGGCTGTAATTATACCAATTTCGCAGAAAATGCTTAAAAATCATAAAATATATACCCTTTTTAGCATCTTTTTTGTAATTTTGCATGAGAAAAAGTGAAAAGTGAAGAACTAAGAGTGAAGAATTTAAGTTTGTATTGTCGTTAATGGTTGTTCATGACTTTTTCTCGATAAAATCGTAACTTAAATTTTTCACTTTTCATTTTCATTTATTCAAGTTTCGCAAGCTCTGAACTGTCTGGAAGACAGCACTATGCGTAACCGTAGGCATACTCGACGAAGGAGAGGATGCCCACGGATAGCAAACAACAACTACATTCCCAGCCTGGAAGGCTGTACCTGATTATCTATGTACTGCCCTCCAGGCAGTTAGGCGGGATTGGCACTATATCCCCGCACATCCTCGTTTCACTCGTATGTACGGGGTTACTCATAGTACTGTCTTCCAGACAGTTCTCAACTTGCGAAACTTGAGTCATTTATAATTTATACTTCGTATGAAGAAGATTCTGAAAGTTGACAACCCTAACGACTATGCACGCTTTGTTGATGCTCCCGTGCTGCATCCGTTGTTAAGCATCATCCATTATGACGAGCTTGCCCCATTCCGCCACAGCCTAAACAACTATGGCGTGTATGGGCTCTTCATCCAGCGTCAGTTCCCCTGCATCCTTTCCTATGGCATGAAGACGCTACAGGTGAGCGATGCCTCTATCATAGCTGTAGAACCAGGGCAGATAGGCGGACTGGAAGATAATGGCGAGCGTATATCGCTGAGCGGATGGGTGCTTCTTTGGTCGCCCGAACTCATGCACGGCTCAGAACTGGAACGGCAGATAGACCGCTACCAGTTCTTCTCCTATTTCTTCACCGACTCCCTGCGTATGCAGCCCGACGAATGGCTCTGCATAACGCAGTTGGTCACACAGATGCGCCAGGAACTGACATCGCACGACGATTCTCCCTCACTAAGAAACATCCTGCTGGGCTATCTGCATCTCGTTTTGGAATACTGCAACCGCATCTATCAGCGTCAGATCTCGGAAGAAGATAAGGATGGCAACGACATACTGAAACGCTTTCACAATCTGCTGCAACAGTATTTCCGTGAGAACCGCCAGCTCTCTCTCGGTCTGCCCACCGTAACCTATTGTGCCTCTGAACTGGCTTATTCCCCACGTTATTTTGGCGATATGGTGCATAGGGAGACAGGCGGTACAGCCATAGGCTACATACACACATACGTAATCAACCAAGCCAAGAGTCTGCTGATGAACGGTCACAACATAAGCGAGACATCTCGTCTTCTCGGTTTTGACTTCCCACATCATTTCACCCGTCTCTTCAAACGCATAACAGGCATAACGCCAAGCGAGTTCTTAGGGAAATAATCAGCCGTAGTTCTCAATTAGGTATTTCACAAACTGCGGGTCGTTGAAATTGATGATGCCTGAGTCGTGCTGGTTCATTTTGCCTATCTGAGCCATATCATCGTCAGTCAGAGTAAAATCGAATATGTCGATATTCTGTGCCATACGCTCCTTGTGGGTGGACTTTGGTATAGCGACTATGCCACGCTGGGTGAGCCAGCGTAAAGCCACTTGTGCGGCACTCTTATTGTATTTCGTACCAATGGCAGTTAGTTCTTCGCTCTTCACTATGCCCTCTACGCCTTGTCCGCCGAGAGGTCCCCACGCCATAATCTTCGTGTCGGTCTCTGCAAGAATCGGCTCTATGCCAACCTGCTGGATTAGCGTGTTACATTGTAGCTGATTCACCATCGGCTTCACATCTACATAGTGTGCAAAGTCGAAGAATCTTCCTGCCTGAAAATTACTCACACCTATGGCACGAACCTTGCCTGCACGATAAGCTTTCTCCATAGCTCGCCATGTGCCGAACACATCGCCGTAGGCCTGATGGATGAGTAGCAAGTCGATATACTCGGTTTGCAACTTTCGCAGACTCTCGTCAATGCTCTTAGCGGCCTTTTCTTCTCCATTGTTTGAAATCCATACCTTTGTTACAAGGAATAGATCCTCGCGCTTGATACCACTCTTTCGCCAGGCATTACCCACGCCTTCCTCATTCTGGTAAGCCTGTGCCGTATCAATCAGTCGATAGCCTACCTCTAAGGCATCACTCACGCAACGCTCACACTCGTTAGGACTAACCAAAAACACACCGTAGCCTAATGTCGGCATCTCAACGCCGTTATATAATTTTATGTGTTCCATAGTTTTCTGTTCTTAATATCCAAGTCCTTTTATCCACTTCTCTACTTTGGCTTTTCCCGTGCGCACCTCATGACCGTAGATGCTGAACCCCTTCTGTACGTTTGCGCCAGGGAAGGCTTTCTTCACGTCCTCTACGCAATTGGCAAGTCCGCTACCTTCGTGTGTGGTGAATGGGATGACGGTCTTACCCTTCAAATCGTTGGTATGCTTCTTGAAGAAAGAGAACATCACCTGCGGATAGGTACCCCACCAAACGGGACCGCCAATGAACACGATATCATACTTTGACAGGTCGATGTCGCCCTCATACTCAGGCAATTCGCTCCTCGCTGTCTCTTCCTTTGCAAGTTTTATGAGCGGATTGTATGCCATACCATCGTACTTATGGGTGACAATTTCAAATTGCTTTGCCCCTGTCAACTCTGTGATATAGTCGGCAACAATCTTGGTGTTGCCCACCTTGATATTTCCTACTGAGTAATTATCTCCTGCATGTGAGAAGAAAACTACCAATGCTTTTCCTTCTTTATTCATAACTTTTTCCTGTTTTGCACCGCCGCTGCAAGCCGTTGAAACAAGCAATGCCATAGCGGCTGTGATGATACTTCTGATATTCATAATGACTGTTTTTATCCTAATTTATATTCTCCTGTACGTATGCTCGCAATAACACCTCCATCAATGAGCAGGTCGGTACCTGTAATGAATTTGGCATGTTCACCGAGAAGAAAGGCTGAAGCTTCGGCAATCTCTTTGATGGCCTCTGCATACTCTGGCTTTGCCATATCGACATCAGCACCAGAACTTAACTGTTTGAAAATATCCATAATTGTTTTCTTTTTAGGTTTCTGGGTGCAAAGGTACGACGATTTTTTTATAGCCTTGTTTCACAAAATGCACCATGTTTTTCACTTTTTGCCTAAATCGTGCTTTTTTATTGAAAAAATATTGTATTTTTGCACTGTTTATAAAGAAATTATGAATATAGATTTCAAATATTCCACGGATTTCTACGAGATGAACTCCCAAGAGTTGGAGCATACTTGTATGCACTTGCTATGCCTTGCTGGTGAGGGGAGCTTTGTGTTTAATGAGCGTTGTTATCACATAGTGAAGAACGACCTTGTGGTAATACCTATACCCAATCGTGTAAGTAATCTTGCTGCACATCACGATATGCAAGTGGAGTGGTTTGCTGCCGACTATAAGTTTCTGCAGAACCTTCTGCCATCCAACAATTACAGTATCGGGGGCAGTATTTCGCTGAATCAGGACCCTGTAATAAAACTGACTGATGAACAGGCAAGGCATCTGCTTGACGATTTCCATCGTTTGCGCGACCGTATGGCTGACCATCATTTGCAGTTCTACCGAGAACTGATGGGAAGTCTCTGCCTTACAATGATATACGATATCTTCGAAGCTCATGCCCAACGTGAAACAACCGATAGCCATACCGACCGTACGGCATATATCGTGAAACAGCTTATGGCTATTCTCTCTACTGGTATCTGCCGCAAGGAGCGCGATGTGAGCTACTATGCAGAGCGGCTGAACGTATCGCCCAAGTACCTTTCTGCCACTATCAAGCGCATGACGGGACATAGCGTAACCTCTTATATCGACCGCCACACCATACCAATACTGAAAGACTATCTGAATGATGAACGCCTGTCACTCACCCAGATAGCCGAACTGATGAATTTCACCTCCCTATCGTATTTCAGCCGTTACTGCACCAAGCATCTGGGACAGTCACCAAGTGAATATCGGTTGAGCCTTCAGCCGAGGTACGAGTAGTATGATGTTAAAATATTATAGGTGTGCAGTAAAAATAATCATGTACACCTGCTTATTGTCCCCAGCGCAAGAAAGGGTGGGGTTATTATTACCTTCACCTTCGCACTGACTCCGCTATGAATCCGCTAATAATTCGCTTTAAACACAAGGGATTTGTGCGTTTGACGCTTTTGAAACGGAGGCAGTGTTGAGGCATATCGGAGGTACGACGAAGGCAATTTGGGGCGAAAACCACTACTTTTACCTGTCTTCACCTACCCTAGGTTAGGTAGGTTTGATGGTGTGCGCATAACTTACAGATATACAGATAGATATGTCATATATCCTTCACATACCTACCTACCCCAAGGTAGGTAAGTGTATATAATCTCGATATGAAAAATGACACAGTAATTGTTAGGAATATATATATATATATATAATAATGATATAATTTTTATTCTACTTCTATATACTCACCTACCTACTTTGGGTAGGTATGTATAGCTGAAACAATGATGATATGGCTGGGTTTGCTGTGTAAGGTGTGTAACGGGTTTATACTCAGCGTGTTGGGTAAATCAACGCTTCTACTCTCTCCGTGGGATACTGGCTTAAAATGATCCCTACCTTACCTACCCTGAGGGTAGGTAAGGTAGGGATGATGCTAACGAGGGGTTGTGGAATACTTGAAGGGTATGGAAGGTGATGTGAAGAAAAGCAAAAATAGCCAAAAGGGCTGATACTTCATGTAAGTACCAGCCCTGAATTTATCTAAAGATTTTTTACCGGACAGCAATAATTCTGAAGAAATTTGCAAGCAATACTTTTATATCGTCTATTTTTTACTAAGTTCTTCAATCTTCTTTCTGAAGCCCTGTGGGTCGCTTACGTGAGCATTAGGGATCTTCTCCATGTTGCCATGCTTGTCGTATAGTAAGTAGGTAGGTATTCCTTCGCTCTTGATGTATCTGCCGATGGCATAGAACTGGTCACGAGGCAGATTGTAGTGTACCTCATTCTTGCCCGTAAGGTTGAACTCGGAAATGTAGAATTTCCAAGGCTCTTCGTTCTTCTCGGTGGCTATGTAGAGATATACTATGTCAAAGTCTTTAACAACAGCCTTAAGGACTGGTGAATGATGTTGCAGGCTTATCATACAACCTCCGCAACCTCCGCCCCAGAGGTCAACATACACTATCTTACCCTTGTAAGGGGCTACGAGCTTATCCATGATAGCCTTGCCGTCTGTCAAGCCTTCAACATCTGATGCTGGATGAATAACGGCATTTGCACGCTTCACTTTTTCTGCCATCTCCTTCTTTGAAGCTTCCTGAAGCTCTGTCACGAGTGCCTTGAAGTTGTTGTTGTCTATCTTTGCGAGAAGGGCAAGACCTTCATCCTCGAGTGGCTTCTTCTCTCTTGTGAGTATAGTTGACAGTCCGCGTGCTTTGCTTAGGTTGCGTATGTTGTTGTCTGTATAGAGTGAGTCGGAGATTCTTTCTACTTTCTTGACGTCAGAAGGTGCCCATTGGTTTTCGGCAGCTTTCATATCTTCGCGTTCAGTAAACAGGATAATAGTGTCGTAAGGTCCATATTTCTCACTAATCTTTTCCATTGCAGCACGACGCTCCTCGCGAGTTGGGAGTTTGCCAACCTCGTTCTCCTCCTTATTTCTGCCCTGCCACTTGGTGAGTAAGGCTCTATCCTCATCGCTTAGTTTGATGAGACCTTTCTTCTCGAATGAGAAATAGAGTTCAGGGGAGGTGCTGTATTTCTGGCGAATCAGCTGTGTTTCGTAAGCTTCCTTAAATTGGAGGTAGCTTGACAGGTGCTGTGTGAGAGATAGTGGTAGGGACGGGTTGATTTCCGCAGTCTTGTTGGCAGCCTCTACCACTTCAGAAGGCAGAGTATAGTTAGGGGCACCATACCATGACAGGATGATGTATTCGGCAGTCGCCTTATGGTTAAACTCTTTTATGAAGTCGCGATAACGTTTGCTGAGGGTAGGGTTCTTGGCTATTATGTCTGCCAATTTTTCGTTAGCGAGGTCAAGATTCTTTATGCATTTATTCTTGAAGGCGATGATGGCATCGTTGTTCCGTCTATCCTGTGATGTGAACGTAAAAGGCACGTAGGCATTAAAGGCGTAAAGCTCGTTCATGAGTCGGGCATTCTCACCCATGAATAGAGAGGTGTTTCTGCTCCAATCCTGAACCATGAAATATGTCTTTCCTGGCTCAACCACGAGGCTTGAGGAACTTACGGTAAGGTTGTTTACCATTGGCTCCATCAGCACATGACTTGTTCCATAGACAGGCACTTTTACGGTGAACACGCCAGTAGAATCAATCTGTATGTCGGTGTCCTGACGGCGGTCGGTTACTATATTTCGGGAAATGAACCTCAGAGTCGTTTTCTTGTCGGCTATTTCGCGTGGGAAATCTTTTATGATACCTGTGATTGTTGCCTCGCCCTTCTTTAGCTCGGTGTTGAACGGAGTGTCATCGGCAGTAGGGTAGGTAGGAAGACTGCTATCAAACTTGCTCAGAGTGAGTTTCTTGCCATCGATAGCAAACTGGCGCGTACCGTTCTTTTCCTTTCCGATGGTGATGGTGAGTTTCTGCTGTCCGTTAGTGAGAATGACTTTTTTATCACTCTTCTCTTCGTAGCTCCACACTTTACTGTCATATACGGCATTGTTGGCATAGAGACCGAGAATCCAGTCGCCTGTTTGGGCATTTTGCCAGTTAGAGTCAAAGAGGCTTTCCTTTACCTTTGGCTTAGACTTGGAATCGGTTATATTCCATACGAGAAATCCGTTAGGGTCATAGCTCTCTATAAACTGTATGCGATTAGTGGTTTCTGGAAGTGGCTCGAAATGCAGGGAATAAACCCCATATCCGCTTGTAGGGATGGAAATCCACTTGCCAATATTGCATGCTTCCTCTCCACTACGTGTGGGCTCTCCACTCTTTAGGGCATATTTCTTGCCGTCCTGATCCTTGAGTACGGTGTAATCGGGGAAACATATCATTGACCCTGACATGTTGTCAACACGCATGTGCACGATGGTTTCCTCTTGTTTAAACTCGATTTCCTCTACTGTAAGATACAACATATAGTTGTTCTGACAGTACTGTGAAGGATTTTTCCACACTTTCTGTGCCCAACTGCAAGTAGCGATGAGCAACAGCACTAACGAAATAATAGTTTTTTTCATAAATTTGTTTGGGTTTTATGTATTTTTTTACTGTTTTATCAACCATTTATACTTATAAAGACGTAATACTCGAAAAATAGATTTAAATATTCCGCATTTTCTTTGGAATTTGGTATCCGTCTTTGTCTATATAGGAATACACACGAGATCAGATTTCGTTCATTAAATTTTTTATTTTCATTATTTTATCATCACTTTGTGGCATGTTTTGAGAGATATTCCACACGCTCCTCTACGCTCTTAATCAATTCCTTGTTCTGTGGAGTATCTTCAAGATGATGCGAGATATCAAGGAATTTCTGTGAGTATTTCATTTCCCTCTTACCGTCTTTCATGCCTTTACACATCTGTGCTATGTTGTAATAGACGAGAGGATTATCTGATTTGTATTTCGTACATTCCAGAAATGCCTTTGCGGCTTTCTCGTATTGCTGTTGTTTGTAGAAAGCCTCACCTATGCTATTATATATCGAGTAATACAATTCATTATCAGGTGTGATTATCTCTATTACTTTTTCAAGATTCTCAATACCCTCCCTATATTCTCCGCAGGCGATATTTGCATTACCAAGGTGGAGGTAAGAGGAATATTCCTTGCCCTTTCGCTTCTCAACAGCCTTTCTGAGATATGGGCGCGCATTCCATGCGCTATCGAGTTTTAGAAGCGAATATCCGATAATCAAAGCAGACTCATAGTTCTCAAAACCATTTACCTCAAGTTTCTTGTATGTTTTAATTGCATCCTCATAATTGCCAAGAAGATATGTGGCATATCCGTATTGTCTCATTACCCCGAGGTTCGTGGAATCCCTTTGCATATAGTCTCCACAGATAGCCAAAGCCTTGTCGGGATGCTCCGTATCGTTGAAGTATGATGCCATAGAAACAACAATCTCGCTGTCGTAAGGGTTGGTCTTTAGTATCTTGTTTCCAAGCATTGTCGTAAAATCTTCCAGTTCGATACTTTTGCTTGCAAAAAATAGCGACCGCATATCATCATATGTCATACTGTCAGGCTTTGATGAGTAGATGGAAGCAAGCGTTTTGAACCAAGCCTTGTTGTTCCTGTTCGATGATATATCTCTGCCATATTTCTAACAACGGGAAGGTTATTGTTCACGAATGTCGTGTCTAATTGCTTGTAATACTGCAAGGCATGAAAATAGTCGAATGTCTGCACGCAACTATCTCCTTTTGCAGCTAACAATCTTTGTTGAATTTCGAAACCATTGTCCTGTGCTTTGCTCGTGATGGGGTAGAGGCACATAAGGAATAAAGATGTAAAAATCAGTTTATACATAGGCTTTTAATTAAGATTTGTACACACCTGTCATCACGACAGGTGTGTATGTTGAATTTTTAGTAATAGTAAGAGTATTATTTTTATGCATAGAATTATCGGAATCTGATATCTCTTTCCGTTTGAAAAATTATCATTTGGAATCCATTATCTTGTCAACATCTTCGGCAGGAAGGATTTTCTTCAATGCCTCAGAGAAATTATCTAGGCCTATGCCTTTGCTTAATATCTTACCCTCAGAATCAATAATGATGAAGGATGGATAACCAAAAATATCGTATTTCTTTTTTATGTCAATAGCGAGATTATGATCATTCCATTCATGCCAACTCACTTCTCCGAATGGTTTCTTCTTCCATTCAGACAATTTATCAGCAGAAATGGTTATCATCTCGAACTTGTCCTTGTATTGCTTATAGAATTTCTCCAGATATGGCTTTGCTGCCAGACAACCTCCGCAACCTATTTCGCTAAATTCAAGAACGGTATATTTCCCCTTACCCAAGAACTCGTTAAGATGATGAGGCTTGTCGTTATAGTCATACAACTCGAAATCTACCATCATGTCACCTTCTGCAAGATTTTGATTTCGTAGCTTGCCGTATTTATCTTGAGTCTTTTCAAAATTTGCCTTGCAGATATTCCTTATCTCGACAGAATCAATCATCGGATTATCCTTAAGATTGCTAATGTCATAAGAATAAAGAGCAGGCTTTATTATATCCTCTGTCCATCCAGGATGCAGGAATAGCGTCTTTCCATCATCTGACAGTCTGATTTCCCGATAGTAATTATCAAGATGAATCACTTGATGCTTTACTCCGTCCCAGTCATATACCTCTACGGTATTGCCATATCTTAATAGGTCATTCCCATTACATTTCTCTCCTTTAATGTTTGTATCTCTTACAAGCATATATATCCTATCGCTATTCGCACAACAGTTTATACATTCTGTAGCTCGATCAGGAACAAATGTATATGAATACAAATTATTAAGTATGTTTACCTTGGTTCCTTCTATATTGAAAATGAAAGCAAACTTTCTGCAATTGTTATAATACAAAACTTTACCATCCCCATTCCCTAATATGTTACCAGACAAATAGCGTACACATATTTCTTCGTCACTTAAATCCCTGCCTATAGGACAATAGTCTAAAGGTATAAATGTTTGATTCTTTAGATTATAAATAGCGTACACGCGTTTAAGGTCGTCTTTATACATTCCTAACATGAGTAAGGTCGTGTCGGATAAAGCCACATGATTTCCGCCCACAAACCCATACACATCCTTCATATCGTATGTTTCCCATTTTGTACGATCCATAATAGCGGCAATGTTGTCTGCATTCTTGACTTTTATCAGAGATTTAAACCCTCCTGCATCAAAAGTTGCAGGACAAGGGCGGTCCAACATTAATAGTTCTCCGTTATTGCCATGTGAAAATGCAGGCCACACCAACGCATTATTTGTGCCTGCCCCTGATATTCTCTCGGCTTTCTGCCACTCATTTCTGGTTAGCTTTCCTCCATAGTAGATATTCTCACCCGTACATGCGAACAAGGTTTGTCCATACAAGTAAACAGGCCATAGGTCCTCATTTCCAGAGGCAAACTTTACTTCCTGTCCTCGCAAGAAGAACTCACCCTCTACATCTTGCTCTGAGCATGCGCAGAACAAGACGGATAATAAAATCCAAAACAAATTTTTCTTCATTGTATTTGTCAGTTAATTGTGAAAGTTAAATTAAGTGTATTATTTCTTTTTAGAGATAATTTCCTTCATCTCGTCAAATACCTGTTCTGCAAAACCAACATATTTCTTCACTATCTTGCCTTCTGAATTTATGACGAAGAATGTCGGATTACCTAAAACATCGTATTTTTTTCTTATCTCTCTTGCGAGATTATGGTCGTTCCATTCATGCCAGCTTACCTCTCCATTAGGCTTCTCTTTCCACTCCGACAATTTATCGTCAGAAACGGTTATCATCTCAATTTTGTCTTTGTTCTGTTTGTACAATTTCTCAAGATATGGTTTTGACTTCTGACACCACCCACAATGCAAATCGCTGAATACAAGAATGGTATATTTGCCCTTGCCTAAAAACTCATTAAGATGATGTGGCTTGTCATCATAGTCATATAGCTCGAAATCAGCCATCATATCTCCTTCTTTCAAAACATCTTTCTTGCCGTATTTTTCCTTAATCTTTTCAAAGTTTGCCTTGCAAATATTCCTTATCTCAACAGAATCAATCATCGGATTATCCTTAAGATTGCTAATGTCATAAGAATAAAGAGCAGGCTTTATTATATCCCCGGTCATTCCCGGATGAAGGAATAGTGTATTCCCATCACCTGATAACATGATTTCCCGATAGTAATTATCAAGATGAATTACTTGATGCTTTACTCCGTCCCAGTCATATACCTCAACGGTATTTCCGTATCTGAACCTGTCATCCTCATTACATTTTTCTCCTTTAATATTGGTGTCTCTTACAAGCAAATAAATTCTATCGCTATTCGCACAACAGCCTAGACATTCTGTACCTGGAGCAGGAACAAATGTATATGAATACAAATCCTTCAGTATGTTTACTTTTGTTCCTTCAATATTGAATATGTAAGCGAGCTTTCTACTTCTGTTATAATACAACATTCTGCCTTTCCCATTTCCCAGGATTTTACCTGTCAAATAGAGCATGCAGATGTCTTCATCACTTAAATCCTTGCCTTCCGGACAATAGTCTAAAGGTGTAAGTTTTTGATTCTTTATATCAATAATAGAGTACACGCGCTTAAGGTCGTCTTTAAACATTCCTAACACGAGAATGGTTGTATCGGATAGGGTCACAAAACTTCCGCCACCAAATCCTAATACCTTCTTCAAATCGTATGTATCCCATTTTGTCCGATCCATAATATCGGCAATGTTGTCTGCATTCTGGATTTTTATAAAGGATTTGAAGCAATTTGTGTCAAACAATCCGACCATAGGCGTATTCAACACGAATAGTTCCCCATTATTACCCTCTGAGAAATCCAAACCCTCCAGGTCATTGTTTACTCCTGCTCCTGATATTCTTTCGGCTTTCTGCCACTCTTTTTCGGTTATTTTCCCGGCATGAATACTATTATCATCCGACCATGCAAACAGCGTCTGTCCATACAGGAATTGAGGCCATAGGTTCTCATTTTCAGAGGCAAACTTTACTTCCTGTCCTCGCAAGAAGAACTCACCCTCTACATCTTGCTCTGAGCATGCGCAGAACAGTATGGATGCTATAAATAAAAACAAGTTTTTCTTCATATTATTTACGTTTAGTTATTAGGATCTTTAGTTTCTCAAATTTTATGACTAATGATTATCCGCATTTACCCGATAGTTGCTAATTCCCCTTTGATAGGCTATCGGGTGATTGCGGATAATCTTTTTAGAGTTCTTCGATTTTCTATTTCAGACAGAAAGTGATAGGCATAGTGTATTTTACGCGGACATTCTCGCCTTTCTGCTTTCCTGGCTCCCAGTCGGGCATGCTTGCGACAACTCTTTCAGCCTCGGTCGTGAGGGCGTTCTTGCATTCGTCAGAGATTTCACCATCTGCTATGAAATCGGCAGCCTTTACTTCGCTAACCTTTCCGTCCTTCTCAACTACGAAGCTTATAATGGCTTTTCCTGTCGCTCCGTTTTTCTCTGCAATCTCAGGATATTTCATGCTGCTTTTCATGAAATTCATCATACTTTCCATCCCACCGGGATATTCTGGCATGATTTCTACTTTTTCATACACTTCATTCGTGTTGTCTGATTCAGAAGAGTCAGAACAAGCGATTGCGCAAAAGCTGATTGCAACTGCTGGGATGAAATACAAAACCTTTGTACGCATCCATAGATTTGTTTTTTTCGTCATAGTGATTAATTTTTAGTAAACTTTTTATGAAATTCCCACCCTGACCTGCATGAATATGCATGTCTAAAAGGTGTTATTTTAATATGTTATGGAAATTGATTCCTGCTTAATTGACTACGAAAGTAATCGGCAGAGTGTAATTCACTCTTACATTTTGTCCGTTCTGCTTTCCGGGAATCCAATTTGGCATAGAGCTAACCACACGTTCTGCTTCTTTGTCAAGAGCAGGGGCAACTCCCTTTGCAATCATGGTATTGCTGACCTTTCCGTCTGCTTCTACCACGAAAGTGCAAACAACACGTCCCTGTTCGCCTTTTGCCTCTGATTCTTCAGGATACTTTATTGTCTTTGTAAGATATTGTATCAAAGCTTGCATTCCTCCAGGGAATTTTGGCATTTCTTCTACAACGTCATAAGCTTGTTTTTTCTCTTCTACAACGTTATAGACTTGGCTTACCTTCCCAGAATTCAATTTTATTGTTTCTCTTATTTCTTCGGCATACTTCTTTTCCCTTTCTTTCCTTTCTGCAAGTATCCTGGCAATTTCATAAGGTGGAATCCTCAGGGTTTGCAGATATGCAAGCGTTTTTCTGATTCGGATAATCTTTTCATTTGTTTCCATGACCTTTTCTGCCAAAACGTTAAGGTCTGGAGTTGCAAAGGCACTAAGGGCGAGAGCAGACACAGGAATAAGCAACAGAGCCTTTGTGCGCATCCAAGGATTTGACTTTGCCCTATCCATCATAGTAATACGCTTCTTCAACAGACTGTGGTTGAAGCTGTTGGCAAAGGCATAGTTCGTGTTTGCAATGGCTTTTCTTATCAGAAGCGTCTGGTATTGGCGAATGTTCACACCACTTGTCAGTACGGCATCGTCAGCCTCATATTCATGCACATCACGAAGTGAACTGGCAATAATCCATGCGAGGGGATTCCACCATTGTATTGTCTGTACGATATTGACAAGGATGATGTCATAAGAGTGATGGTGCTCTATATGCCCCATCTCATGACGCAGAATCTCGGTCGCGTTATTGTTATAGTCGTCCTCGCTTATCACGATTGTGTTCAGCCAACTGAAAGGAGCGATATCTTGTGCATGACAATATATGGTTGTGCCGTATTGCTCGTCTTTCCAGAGAACGCCGTTGCGGATGGTTCCATAGAGAACAGCCAGTTGAACCATCTTCCAGATGAAGGTTGCAGCCATTCCGATTATATATACGTAGAATGCAACCGCGAACCAGTTTATTTCCTCTATTGTCGTGACATTATTTGCACTTTCTACTACTGCTGTCGGCGTTCCAATAACTATCATTCCATGCTGTATAGGGTTGTTCTCAATAGAGAGAGCATGGAAATCGCACAAAGGAAGGATTAGCGACAACAGCATTATGCAAACGAGCAATATGCGGTTGAAGTGGAAGAATGACTCCTTCCTTAGCATCAGCATGTATGGTATGTACATCATGCTGAGGAATATAGCTGATTTTATGGCGTATGCAAGCATATATTGGACGCTTTTAGATTAGTTTTTGTTTCGTGGTTTAATCATCCCAACTTATTACTGGTGGTTCTATTCTCTCAAAATCTATATTAACCCCAGAAAATCCAGTATGATAGTCGTTGTAACGTACATTTTTCCCGTCTTTTTGGGCTGGAATCCATTTAGGCATATTGGCATACATTTTTTCGAATTCTTTAATCATAATTTGTTCCCTTTTTTCATCAACCTTAATCCATGAACCGAAGCTGCATGATTTTACGATAACGCTTCCGTCTTCTTCAATGTCGAGATCAACCCAAATTGTTGGGCCATTAGTTTTATACAAATGCTTGTATTGCATTAGGTATTTGTCTAATGCTTCTATGCCACCTGGGAATTGGGGCTTTACGTCGGCTTGTGGGTCTTTATATTTCTCATGCCACGTAGCAGGAGCATTTTCATTCCATGTACATGTATCCCATGCAGGTCTTGTATATTCTTCTACTTTTGCTGTGAGACTATCTTTCGCATTTTTAGCAATTTTCTCTTTGATTTCATTGGTAGAAGTATTTTCCTGCCCGGAAACTTTATCTGTTGAGAATATATTAGTATCTTTGTTCGTGATACTCGTTTCAACCTTTTCTGCAATAGTTTCTACACGGTTGTTTAGTTCTGGTGTGGCGAATACGCTTATAGCGATAGTAGCCACAGGGATGATGTACAAAGCCTTTGTACGCATCCATGGGTTTGATTTTGATCTTAGTAACATAGTTATTCGTTTTTTTTGTAAACTGTGATTGAAACCGTTGGCAAAGGCATAGGAGCTGGAGCCGACGGCTTTTCTTATTAATAACATTTGGTATTCACGAATATTCACGCCACTTGTACGTGCTTCATTATCTGCCTCGTACTCATGCACATCGCGGAGTGAGGATGCGAGAATCCAAGATAGAGGATTCCACCATTGTATTGTCTCGATAATGTTCACGAGAAGAATGTCTAATGAATGATAATGACGGATATGTCCTATTTCATGACATAGAATCTCCTTTGCGTTATTCTGATAGTCATTCTCGCTGATTACGATAGTATTAAACCAACTGAACGGAGCTATATCCTGTGCGTGACAATATATTGTAATGCCATTCTGCTTGTCTTTCCAAAGCACGCAACTATGAATGGCTCTGTAGAGAAGGTATATCTGAACCAGTTTCCAGATAGCAATCATTACCGCGCCTAGAATATAGATGTAGAGTATGATATTAACCCTGTGAATGTTATCCGAAACTGGCATTTCCTCTCCAGCTCCTATAGCAACGGTCGGCATTGTTATTGTGGTCATTCCATGCTGGATAGGGTTGTTCTCAATAGAGAGAGCATGGAAATCGCACAAAGGAAGGATTAGCGACAACAGCATTATGCAAACAAGCAATATGCGGTTGAAGTGGAAAAATGACTCCTTCCTTAGCATCAGCATGTATGGTATGTACATCATGCTGAGGAATATAACCGATTTTATTGTATAGGCGAGCATGTTTGGCTAAATACTAAAATGAATAATTACTTGCTTTAGCTTGATGAGCTTCAGCGAATAAAAATACAAGTTACTTTTGTTTGACTTTTAGCGATACCCCTTTATCGTTTATCTTTGTAACCACTCCCCTCCCTCCATGGGAGGGGGAAGGGGGTGGGTCTTTAATCTTTAATCAAACTTAGTAATTCTTGTATTTCGTCATCGGGTATTTTTTCTTCTTTGGCGAAGAAATTCACGAGAGATCTCATTGAGCCACCAAATAGGGTGTTCTTTACGTCCTTCACCACTCTCTTACGATATTCATTCTGAGTGATGAGCGGACGGAAGAAGAATGTCTTTCCATCATCCTCACGCTTCTCAGGCTTAACGAAACCTTTCTGCGTGAGAATCTTCATATATGTTCCAAGAGTGGTATAGGCAGGCTTTGGATCAGGGTATTCGGCAAGGAGTTCACGTACACTTGCTGAATTACTTTCCTTTGCCCACAGGCGATTCATTATCTCCATTTCCACTCTGGTGAGAGTCTGGTTTTCTTTATCTCTTTTCATATACAAATTTTTATTGAACGCTAAGATGCAGAATCGCAGAGAAAACGAGCTCCGTGTCTTTGCGTTTTACAGATTATTTTCTGAGTGCAAAAGTACAACTAAATTTTTAGTTAACGAAACTTTTAGTTGATAAAATGACTCAAAAGCGATTTTTTAACTTATATTTTTAGTTATTTCAACGGTATTTTTAGTTATTAACATTTTGTTTGGGCGTATGAATCTTTAATAGGTTTACAATCTATCAGGTATTTGATATGTAACTTTCATTTGAAAAAAGCCCCTTACCTATAGAGATTACTAGATAAGGGGCTTTTATATGTCTTTTTTATTTGTTTGACGCGCCATTGGCTTGGTACGTCTTGCCATTCTTGACAATCACAATCTTTCCGTCTACTAGATACTTACCATCCTTCTTTGCTGTTTCTGCATTAATGTTGAAAATTCCTGTAGTAGCATCCTCCACGATGTTGAATTTTTTCCATTCGAAATGCTCCTCGTATGCAGCCTTGCAACCAGGAAGCACATGAAGCGTTCCATATATTGGGAATGATCCTCCTTCTATTCGTGGTGGTGTTGTAGCGAGAATGGTGATAGACGTGAGGGCATTGCAATTTTTGAAAGCCCAGCTATCGATATCTTTTAAAGAACTGCCCAAGGTGATTGATTTGAGGTTTGAGCAATCTTCAAAAACTTGCATTCCTATAGTTGTCACGGAGTTAGGAATGATAATTGATTTTAGAGAGCTGCAATAGGCGAACGCGCCACCCTTAATGCTTTTTACAGAGTTGCCAATAGTGACAGATTCGAGGGCTGTGCACATCGAAAATGTTGTTTCCTTAATACTCGTTACAGAGTTAGGGATGGTTATTGACTTTAGACTTTTACAATTATAAAAAGTCCCCCTCTCGATATTCGTTACTGACTCTGGGATATTAATCGATGTGAGTGCATAGCAACAATCAAAAGCACCATCTTCAATTTCTTTTACGGAGTTACTTATGGTGACAGACTTGAGAGCCCAGCAAGCGCCGAAAGCATGGTCTGGGATCTTTGTGATAGAGTTAGGAATGCTGATAGAAGTAAGGGTTCTGCAATACTGAAAAGTATATTGATCAATGTTAGTTACGGAGTTGGGAATAATAGTATTCTTGCATCCGGCAATCATTGTGTTTGTTGCTGTTTTTATAATTGCATTGCTATTATCTCTGCTGTCATAAACACTATTGCCTGATTCTACTATAATTGAACCGAGATTGTCACATCCGTTAAAAATGCCCTTCCCTATGTTCTTTACAGATTTTGGGATAGTAATAGATTCTATTCCTGACTCATAAAAAACATAGTCGCCAATTTCCTTTACTGATTTAGGAATTGTGACGGCGGTGAGATTAGTGCAATCCTGGTATCTATAACTAATTATCTATCAGCACTTTCGTTATTAAACGGTAGAAAAGTGAGGACGCAGATTCTGTGAGCGATAAAAACGTCGAAGATTTAACACTTTTAACTTTACTAAACCACAAAAAACACTAAAATGTGCAGAATTTGAGTTGTTATTATGACTTAAAGTGGATGTTTTCTTCGATGGAGATTTTAAACTGCGACGGTCTGTCGCAGTTTTACTTTGGACAACCTACTAGCTTTGATAAGTAAGTTCAGAGACGATGATTAGACCATATTATATTACGCGCGTATGAATACGTCAATAGGGGTATCGCGAACTTCTACCAATTCTGTCGTGTTGCTGATGTGCAAGAGGTAAAATGAGCTATTGGATAACAACTTCGGAGCACAAACAGGTGTCAATTTGCTATCTCAACATCTGTTTTGTAGTTAAATATGTATAAAAACGTATCGTAATTACAAAAATTAGAGATAGATATGCTGCCTTTATAAAATATTATTTGTATTTTTGTAGCAAAATTACGATAATAGATAAAATATTGCAATATGATACGAGATTTTTGGGTAAAGAACTACCTTTCCATTCGCGACAAGCAGGAATTAAGCTTTGTGGCCAAAGGACCATCTTCGGAACTTGTCACCGAAGTTGCTGATGGTGTGTTCTTGTACAAGTTAGGCATCTTATATGGTTCAAACGCTTCTGGCAAGTCGAATATGCTGATTGCCATGAACGAGGTGTTCCGTCTGTTGGTCTTGCCAAAGTCGGATGCGACAGTCGAAATTGGCGGTTGCATTCCCTTCGTGCTCACCAAAGATGAGCCAACAGAAATGCATGTGTCATTCTATGCCGATGGCACCCGATATGATTATGATGTCAAGTTCAACGGCAAGCACATTCTGAGTGAAGCCTTGTACTATTATCCCAATAAATCCAAATCGCTATTCTACGAGCGCAGTTTTGTGGGGGAGAATGTACAGGCCGATATAAAGTTTGGTGCGAGTCTCAAACTTCAAGTCAAGACGCAGGAAAGCATCCGCGAAAACACACTGAACAACCATAGTGTCTTGTCCGTTTGCCGAAAGGCAGCCTTGAAAGAAGACATAGCTCCATTCAACACGCTTCATGCTTGGATTATGGCCAATTATCACGATGTGGACGGCGATGTAGAAAAGGGACTTGTTGAGATCTTGAAAGAAGCCTACAGTAATCCTAAGAAGCGCAAGTTCTATAACACGATGCTCCAGAAGGCCGACTTGAACATTCTAGAATATCGTCCTGTTGTTGAAGACCGCATTGTGCCCAATGATTTCCGCGAGCGCATCCAGAAAGAGAACATCCCAGAGGAGATGAAAGATGTTCTGTTGAAACCAACCACAGATTCCATCACCTTCTTGAACCATTCCGACTATGGTGACTTTGATATTCCCCTCAGATGGCAGTCAAAGGGTACTCAGAAGTATATCCGTATATTAGATGCCTTGTACGACTTGATAACAAGTCCTCACGTGTACTATCTTGATGAACTGGGCGAGGATCTCCACAACGATCTGTTGTACTACTATCTCAATGTCTTCATCTTCAACTCCGACAAGTCGCAGCTGGTTATCACGAGTCAGGAAACTACCCTCTTGTCGCAAGACATGATTAATGAGAACAGAGGCGTGGTGTGGTTTGTTGAGAAGAACAAAGAGACAGCTTCATCCGAATATGCTCGTGGCGACTCCTTCGGCTTACATAAGAATCTCTCGCTTTACAATTCTTACCGCATTGGCAGATTGGGTGCCAAGCCAGAACTTGGTAGTATCTTTATAAATCTGGAGGACTGATATGGGAAAGCTACGACAGACAGCACTCATTCTGGGTGAAGGACCAACGGAATTTTTCTATTTCAAATCCCTATGCGACGTGTTCAAGCATCTGACCATCAAGCCGGACTATCCGAAGCATACCAACATCAAGGAACTCGACTTGAAGATTACCGAAGGTATAGACATGGGTTACAACCACATCTTCTGCATTATCGACATGGACACGAAGGACAAGGAGCCGGAGCGTTCACAATACCAGAAGCTAAAGGCGAAGTACGCCAAGCCCATCAACAAACCGAAGAAAGGCATCTACTGCAAGGTGGAGTTCTTTGAAACTCACCGCTGCACAGAACTGTTCTTCCTCTATTATTTCCGTTACACCTCTCGTCCATACGACGAGCAAGAGCCATTGCTCAAAGACCTCAACCAATGCATCGTGTATCGGAAAACGATAGAGTTCTTCATCAAGACCAAAGGACTTCACGGTTACTTTGAGCGCAATGGTGGTAGTCTCGAAAAAGCTATCGCCAATGCTAAACGTTCAATGGATGAGAAGCTGAAGGATGGTAGAGATTATACTTACTCTGAGCTAGGAAGGTTAATGGAAGAACTGAAAGAGTTGGAATGATAACATATTAGAAGTTCTATTGAAGAAAAGTTGTAAAGAAGGCAAATAAAAATAGGACATGAGAGCTATAATAAAAACATTTGAATCAGGTGCAGGCGACTGCATCTTTCTCGTAATGAAAGACGAGATGGATAACAGTTGTTTTCATATTATGATGGACTGCAATATACTGACAGATGAGATAAAAGCTTATATACGTGATGAACTTTACAAACGTATAGATGTACTCATAGTTACTCATATTGACAGTGATCATGCTAATGGTATAACCAAGCTAATGCGTAATCCTGATTTTGCAGATATGCAAATTGGGATGATTCTGTTCAATGGATTCCAGCCACAAACGGAACAACCTCAGACTTTGCCCCAAAAAACTGTAGAAAAACTGCAGACCGTGGCTGAACTGTTGCCGCCGACGGTAGATGAAGCATTTCAAAAAACGAATGGGATGGATGCGGCATGTTTAATCACAGAGTTGAATAAGCATCCGCAATGGAAAGCTGTATGGAGACAAACTCCGATATTGGCAGGAGAAACGATGCCACTTGGTAATAATGAAAAATGGGGCAGACTGAGAGTGCTATCTCCAACACAAGATGCGATGGACAATTTGCTACACGATGTAAAATTGGAATATGCCAAAAGATTAAGTTCTGCGCCTCCAAATGAGGATTTCTTGGACCAGGATAAATACTACGAATTGATGTTACGATTAGCAGAACTACGTAAAAGACCCTCTTTTGCAAGAAAGACCAATGCAGAGGCCATCACTAAAGAAAAGCTGAATAAGAGTGCAAAAATAGATGCAGAAGAAAATGGTGTTACCAATGCTAATAAAGCATCACTCGCTTTCTGTTGGGAAGGTGGTGAAGAGGTGAAACGTATTCTTCTGATGGGAGATGCCGTATCATCTCAAGTAGTAAATGAATTAAATGGCATCGAAAATGGTAGAATATGGTTTGAAGCTGTGAAAGTGTCACACCATGGGAGCAAGCATAATACTAGTATTGAACTAAATACAAAAGTTGATTCGGCTCACTATTTTTTTACAGGCGGGAAAGATAATGAAGGCCCAGATATTGAGACTGTTGCAAAAATAGCTATGAAACCGCTGGCTGATGGAGTAGAACAACGGGGGATTCATTATAATCATGAGAAGGGCATCAACCTTTGGAAAGAATTGAATAAAGAAAAGACAATACAGTTGCTTAATAATTATCATATACTGTTGAATACAGACAATACATATGAATTTGAATATTGACAATTACGGAGGTAAAGGAGTAGTTCCCATGTTTTGTGGAAGCTATGTAAGCGGCACGGCTTTTTTTGTATCACCAACACACCTGTTGACAGCTGGACATGTGTTGGCAGAATATTATTTGGACAAAGAGGCAATGGTGGCGGTTGTTGTGGAAGATGACTACAAGACTTGCCGTGTACTTGCACACCAAGACATTCCTGATGTGGCTATTTTGGAATGTATTGACTATGTATGTCCTAATGAGTATGTATTGCCATTACTGGCTAGTAAGTTTAAAGAGGGTATTGATTTGTTGATAGTCGGCTATCCGAGAGAACTGGGCAATGGCGTTGACTATTTTGGGGTGACGGTGAAAAACAGCCGGGAAAAAGCAAATCTCAAAGGCGGCTTTGACCGAATGGTTGTTAGGACAGACAGTTTTGGCTTTAATAGTTATGAAGGTTTTTCCGGGGCACCAGTGATTAATGACTTTGGAATGGTTGTAGGTATAGAAACAGATCAACTATATTATTCGTTAGGCTATCTTTCTATCCTTGCCATAAAGGATATAGTGGAAGAGAAAACGAGAATCAAGATTGAAGAAAGAGATGACCTGTTTGACAATACACCTTATGGATTGAGGAGAAGTTTCGATCATATTCGAAACCATACCTGTGATATGTTAAAAACACGTTATAACGACAGGGTACATGTTGTGAATGAATACGTAGAAAAAGCTATAGAGAGGTTTTGTGGCTATGGATTTGAAGAGGAACGTTTTTTTATTCATAAGAGCTATATTATTTGGCATGAAAAAGTAGCGGATTCAATCCGGACAAGTATAGATGCGATACCTGCTATCAGAAACTATTTGTTAGATGGAGATATCACGGATGAAGTGTCTGATGAATTTTATGGAGTGTTAAATCCGTCTGATAGAGATAAACAACTACACTCGGACTATCGTCAGGAATTAAGAACTATTTTCAAGAAAATAAATTCTTGGCTCCATGACAAGAGAATGTATGATGAAAATAAACTCATGCATGTTAGTGGCATGGCTGGTTGTGGAAAGTCTCATTTGTTGTATAGAAAAGCAGAGACTATAACTACAAAGCAGCGAGTCTATATGTTTTTAGGGTCGGAATTTTCTTCTATAGAAGATCCTGTAACAACAATGGCACGTGTGATGGGATGGAAAGATTCAGACCCATTGAAAGCATTGAATGACGAGTTGGAACTTGAGGGTGGAAATACAGCCACTATCATTATAGATGCTTTGAACGAGGGAGCAGGAACCCATTTCTGGACGGAGCAGCTACCAGTGCTCAAAAACAAGATATTGCGCTATAGTCATTTGAAACTGATAGTTTCGTTAAGAACTCTTTCAAAAGAAGACTTGTTGAATGATCAATTACGATATGAATGGCTTAAGGTTGAAGTAGAGGGCTTTACTGACCGAGAGAAAGCAATTAAAGATTATTTCGAGGTGTATGATATAAGAATTGATGAATCTTCTTATACAAAGATAGAGGAATTCAGCAATCCCCTGTTTTTGCGAATGTTCTGTGAAACCTATTATAATCAGACCCCATACGAGCGCGAAATGGTGCTGAGACTTCCTATATATGAGAGGTATCTACAAAAGCGCAACTACGAAATATCAGATGGCATAGAAGAAGATGTTAAACGGAATATAACAAGCAAGTATATATTATGGGTTGCACAACGCTCACTTGAACAATTCCAATGTGATGACTTGCCAAGGCAATTGGCTTATAAACGTTCTTATAAACTTTGTCCTTTCAGGACGTGGAAAAATAGCCTTTTGAGAAACTGTCTAGAAGCAAATATGCTTCGTGAATATACTACGGAAAAAGGTGACTTTATAGATTTTGAATTCGATTCGATGGGTGATTACTTGAAAGCTGAGCGATTGTTGAGTTGCAACTGTGATGATGGCGACCGCTTTAAGACACTCATTAGAATATACGATAGGATGGATGCCGATTATCATTCGAATCAAAATTGGCAGAAGAAGCTTAATTTTGTGAAAGCATTTCTGAGCGTATGGAACCCTCCAACAGCTATATGGCAGCAGCCTGAATTTATAAATGGAAAGCTAACAAGCATATTGTTAAGCAGTATGCCTTTACGTAATCAACGTGATGAAAAGAATACACTTACTTCAGATATCATAGGGAAAATCCTGCAAAACAATCCTGACTACATCCAGCCAGAGCTTATATTACAAAACATAGAACTGTATAGTACAGGATTGATAGATAAAGTACATGCTAAGTTGATGGATATGACAATGTCTGAGCGAGACTTGGTATGGACTGCCCGAGTGAACGGATTGTTCGATGGAGCGTATTATCAGGATCTTTTAGAACCTCAACATCTTACCTTGCAGCACGAAATAGAGACGTTGCTGACGGTTGAAATATGGATGTTGAGTACAAGTTTCCCTTATTTAAGGGCTTATATGATGAGGAAAGTTAAAGATCTATTATCAAAGCATGCGGACAAAACAAATGAAATGATAGACAAATTCCATGCCGTGGATGACCCATATATTCTATCCGGTCTATATGCTGCGGTTTATGGCGTGATTGTCAGTGTTTACAAAGCCGATTTCAGCAGAGGTATTGCAGAACAAATATATTCCTACCACTACGGAGAAGCAGGGAAAGCACCACAAGACTTGATGGTAAGGCACTGGACGCTTAAAATTCTAGAGTTGGCAAAACATCAAGATTCTACAATAGATGTGTGGGATAAATCTCAACCGCCCTATATAGTAACAGAGGATATTTATGCTGAAATGCCAGAAGAGGACTATGAAGCAGATGGATATTTTGGTGAAACATATGGTGGAAAGCAGATAACACACTCGCTATTTCATTGGGACTTCAGCCGATATATTATTGGAACTAACAGTAACAATGAGTCTAGAATTTTCTACCGCGACGGAGAAGGTGTAAGCTTGAAGAAAATAGAACATGCTATAGCTTATTTGATAAAACATAAGTTTGGATGGAATGATGATTTAGGAAAATATGATGCTGATGTGCCATACCAAACTCGCGCAGAGAACTCCGTAGAGCGTATAGGAAAAAAATACCAGTGGATAGGTATGTATAGGGTCTATGCCTATCTGTGCGATACCTGTCAGATGAAGACTAATATCTGGACGTCATTTGAGAATTTTGCCGAGAAGAATTACCCATGGTATGCCCGTGAGCATGATTATTATGATCCAACGCTAACAACGAGAGATTTGGCCTTAGAGTATACTCATCTTTTGTTTGAAGTGATACACCCAGTATCGACAATGAACATGGCCGCGAAAGAATGGTTAAATGATGCCCGGCAGATGCCGCCATTGTATTTTATGGTGAAAGACCGTAATGAAAGAGAATGGGTTGTTTTACAAGCATATAGCATAATAAAGGAGGAAAATGAAGACGAAAAACGTGAGCAATTTGTTTTCTACAACGGGCTGTTTACCGAAAGAAATGATTACGAAAAGTTGAGAGTATGGGCAACAGAAACCAACTTTTATGGTCGATGGATGCCGGAACATCGAGGAAGTATTGATTACCATTGGAATGAGTATCCTTGGGCAGATAGCTACAAACAACTTGTTGATGATGAGGACGAGACCTTTCATGAAGGAGGTTGTGAAATGAAATTGGCTTATGAATCGCAATTGCAAGAGGACTACAAGGGAATGAAAGATGAATATCATTTTTTGACTACCGTCTATATGCCATGTAGGGATATGATGGAATTGTTTGGGTGGCATACTGCTGAACGTGGCGTCATTCGCGATGCACAGGAAAATATTGTAGCCATCAACAGAGAAATTCCAGGAGAACCTTTGCATGCTTTGTTGGTTTTACGTAGTAAGTTGGACGCTTATTTGGAAGCAAAGAATAAAGTATTGTTCTGGTGCCTGATTGGTGAGAAACAATTAGGGAATGCCCCCTATGCCCATATAGAACGTTTGACAGGAGCCGCAGCTTATAGGATAGGTGAGGAAATAGACGTGATGCAACCATTGAGGAATGAACCACCAGCACGCCAAGAGAACGTATGAAGTTATAGAAATTGATTTTCCATCAATATCAAAAGAATGACTCAATCAGATGAATGAAATTGACAAAAATGAGCTGATGAATAAGATAAGTGAGAGCGTGTTGAAAAAAGGAAAAGATAATAAAGATACTGAATAAGAAGTACATATTCAAGTTCCAAACCAATATGAAACAAATCTCAATAGGAGATATTCTTCAAGAACTGAGGAAATACAAAAGGACAACAGTAATAGGTTGACTTATATTATTTAAGATCAATGCGTTCTGATTCGGGCGGAAACTGACAAAATAACGCAGTTTCCGCCCGAAATTATTAGCACGAAGATAAGCAAATCACTTTGTCACAATGTCATATAATGACTTGTAGTCTTTGGCAACATCGTAAATGTAGCCGTTGTCACTGATGGCTTTGAAGTGACGACGGGCACATTCAATCTTGCTTTCCTCAGAACCTCGGAGCTGGGAGCCCTGAAGGTCATTTCCTTTGGACTCTGCCACAAAATAGACGTGCTTGACACTTCCTTCTCGGAATGCTACTGCCCAGTCGGGATTGTACTTGCCCATAGGAGTATTGATGTAGAAGCCGTTTGGCAACTTGGTATAGACAACCACGTCATCTTCGTGTTCCAGGGATTCGGCAAAGTTTTTCTCTGTACCCATGCTATCAAGCACAACGAGGTCATAGAGTGACTTAGTGGATTCGATGGCGTTGATGCCCAACTTACCGCGAAGCATGTTCTCTGTGAAAATATCGGTCGAGAACTTGTCGTTCAATTTCTCATACTTGATGCATTGGATAACGGCGAGTGCCTTGCAGTCATTGATGATCAACCCTGTCTTGATGATAAACTCTTCCGGATTCAACTTGAACAGATGGAAGGTTGTAGGCTTAATGCCCTTCAATATCTCTACTATCGTCTTACGAGTCAAGCCTGTAGCTGTCACCAGTTTGCCGATAAGGTCGTATGTTACTCCCTTGCCAATAGCTTCTGTAACATGAATGGTACGACTGTTTCCCTGAG